>Ga0214543_1006734_pt1 | contig 20244 bp, 15 predicted proteins | sample CNSS2metaG_FD_160094 | JGI IMG/M metagenome (GOLD analysis project Ga0214543, IMG submission 160094) | Root nodule microbial communities from cowpea collected in UCLA plant growth center, Los Angeles, California, USA - CNSS2 | ecosystem: Host-associated > Plants > Roots > Nodule | place: USA...
TTTTACATGTATTTAAATGTTATAATATACGTATAAACAATTAAATTTTAATTTACTTATTAAAATTAAATGTAAATACCTAAAAATACTAATGATTATAATTAAAATAATTTCACACAAGCATAATAGCTAAGTATTTCATTTCTTTGTATTTGAATTAAAATAAGAATGTTAAGAAAATTATTCATATTCTGTTAGATTAAAATTGAAAGTAGTTCTAGTGTCGTCACACAACTCCCCACCTATTTGCATATAAATTTTCACATTGTGTGACTCCTGCTGTCATATTTTGTTCCGTTAAGAGTGGTTCTAGTGTCGTCATCTTCAACTCAGAAAAAATCTAAATCCTAAATGATATCTACATCAACAACAACGATAGAATGAAGAAGCCCTACAACTCACCCACAAAACAATCAACCACAAACATTTCAATCACGTATGGTATTTGAACAAAAATGAATCATTGGCGATTGTGAGAGTGAAACAAAGAACAAAGTCAAAACGAACCACCACCCATCGCCGTTGAGAACCCAAACCTCAGACCTTACTTCTCTGTTCGATGACGTCGCGAGGCATTGCTTCTCTCTTCTCTCAAGTTGCAGTGCTCTCTTCAAAATGAGAAAACCATGGATTCTCTTTGTTGAACCTCTTCCCCATCTTCTTCCACACGTGTTTCAATTTTAAAAAAATAAAATAAAACAAATTTTTAAATAAGAAAATTGATTGACACGTCACTATGTCAAAAGTAAGTTCAAAATATATGTCTAAATATCATTTCCGAAAAAAAAAAGCCTATAGTTTCGCTAAAGCATTACTAAAAAAGGAAGTAGTTGATAGAAAAATTAACATATTATTCTTCTTTATACTCAAATTCATTCGAAGTATGATCAAAAGTTAGAATACGTTTGTAAGAAAAGCTTAATAAGGTTACACTTTTGTTTCAACAGAAGCCAAGTTGTAGACTTGCAAAAGAGAAGAACAGCACGTAGATTGCAAAGTTGGGAGAGCCTACATATGTCTTTTCTATTTAATTTATAGAAAATGATTTTTTGACTACTAAATTTTGACAACTTTCTCTTATAACCTTAGATGTCATCTTCTAATTGATTTCTATTTTTCCATTTTTTCATTCTCAATATTCTAAAACCACTTAAGAGATGACACCTCATGTTGTAAAAGAAAATTGTTAAAATTTAGTAGTCAAAATATCATTGTCCTTAATTTATAAGTCTATTTTCCTATAATTAACTATTGTTGATGAGAAAGAGATCAGTTAAAGTTAATTAAGTAGTTAAGAGTTAAACAAATATTCCAATATTAATACTTAACGTATGTGCAAGTTTTCAATATTTCATAATTAAAAAAATATGTAGGGAGTCTATTTTCAATATACTTTAACCAATAAATCTTTTCAAATGTTTTAATATTACTACTAATTAAAACTCGATGGCCTGTATGTTTAGGAAAATTATTCTTTGACACAAACATTTTGTTTTTACATTCATTTTGACATATAACACTTTAATAAAATATTATATTAATATAATAAAAATAAAAGTAAATGCAATATTATAATAAAATAATAATTTATAAGAAGTGTAAGTTGAATGTAAGAGAAAAATTTAGTGTCAAATATCAGCTACCATATTTTTAATATTTGGATGAAAAAGTAATTTAATATATTTAGTTGTCAAGTAAAACATTTGGGTGACCAATTTTTATTAGAGACTAAAATCAAGGTTTAAAAGTTAGAGAGACCAAACCTAAAATTTATTTTAATTGTTTTTTTTAATTCTATAATCATTGTTTAATTTTGTATTTAAAAATTATCTAATATTGTCCGCGTTAAATGATTTTAATGAATATATATTTCATTCAGTTGAATTTAAATAAATAAAATAATTGAGTGATTGAAAATGGTTATCCCTGCTTCTTACAACAAAATCAACATTTTATTCTTACAATCCATGTTCCTTTCCCCACTGCACCTCCATATTTGTTTTTCACAACTTATTTCAAGCCAACATGAACAAAATGGGAAACGAACTTTTTTATGTTTCTCCAAAATTTTGTAACGCCTCAATTTGTATTGTCCTCATAATAAAGCATTATCCAAATATAACTTTCAAGTATTTTTCTATATGGGAACCCACAAAATTACCAAAGTATCTCTAGTATCATTAAATATTTAATTAAAATATAGTCGAAAAAATTATGGAATATTTGTTTTCGATTATAATATTAACTTTGAACTAAATATAATTGTGAATTTTTCTGCAACGGAATCCATTTCAATTGAGAAAATTATTTTAAAGACTTTTTAAAAAATTATTTTGAGTATTTATTGTAGTAAGGTTGAGAATATGATGTATAAGCTTAATCAATATTTTCTAAAGATAAAATTATCTAACTCCCTTTAAACGTGATTCTCAAGAATATTCTAATAATGAAAACCATTCCGAGAAAATTGAACTTAGGGTTATTATCGGAATTGTTATGGGTATTTTGGTAATTTACATATCCTAACATTGTTTGAGAAAGACAATAGTCAATTATAGAACAATTTTACGTTGTTATCTAATTACAAATGACCGTCTATTTGAGTTTTAACATTATTAATATAAAAGTAGGCCAACTTATTTTGTGATGGAATGGTGTCAAACTATTACCAATGTATAGTACTTTTTCTCTATAAAATGTTCTCGGAATTATACCATATACACACACTATTGTAACTGAAGAACCTACCAATCATCAGAAATTAGCAGATGTTCCTCCGTGAACATGTCCAGATACATAAGCGATAAGCTTTTTCAATCCAAAAGTCAAAAGAAAAGATACTATTAATCCTTTTGTCAGAACACTTTTTCTGTTCATCGAACATGTGATCAGCGTAGTTAAAATCTAAGCTTTATCTAATTAGAGGCTCTGTTCTGATGAAGTGCAGAGGGCACCGTCATCTTCTAAATGACTGTATATCTCAACGGAGGACCAAACAAGCTCAATACCACCTGAAAAGAAGGGCAGGAAACGTTAGATGTTTCCTAATTAGTCACTGTACATATGCTACTCATTTAATCTTGTACTTGAACACATTTTACCTTTTAATCCTTATATTAAAAACTGTCTTAACTTTCATATATAATATTTTTAATCTTTATAAAAAAAATTAAAATTATAGGTGTAAGGATTAAAACGAATGATTTTTAAGTATAAAGATAAAAAAAGAATGTATATAATTATAAGAACTAAATGTGTGATAAATTTTACGCATATATATGTTTTTTGGGTACAGAAAGGTTTAGGGGGGAAGTTAGGCTATCCTAAGGTCAAAACATACCACAAGCCTCAGCCAGGGCTTACAGTGATGCTGAGTGCTAGCAGAGTGCCCAACAATGAGGATTGCTAGCAAGTAGTAATTGAACCAAAGCCGTAAAGGTAAAGTGCTCGATTACTACAGGCAACACTAATCCAAGTGGTGATTGTATGGATTAATGATAAAGCCAATTGTAAGGCATGTTGAACACATTGTGATATTGAATGCCAAGTGTGATCAAACGGAGTTAAATCTATTTCATGACGTCAATGAAAAGCTACAGTCATTTGTAGAGTAACACCCAAACACAAGACTTACTGGTAGAAACACAAGGCCGTGCAAGAAACCAATGATAACCAAGGCCAGGTACATCTGGAAGTAATACACCTGCGGAGAGAGACCCAAAAATTACTTCTAATGTTTTTTTATCAGAATATCAGGCATTGGAGCCAAGGGCGATATGCACATACCACAAAAATTTCAGATGTAGAGAAGCAAAGGACGATAACTCCGACTAATTTTGTAAGTGTGATTCCACTGCCAAACAAGGATAAATTACAGAAAGAAAAGCGTCAAACAAAATAATAGTGCAGACACGTCAATAATTCAACCATCATTCAAATGATTTTTGTAATTTAGTCATAAATTCTACATACCTGTACAAGTTCTCTGACAACAGAGTAAGAGTTATATCAAAAGTACAGAACTATATACTAACTCACAAACTTTTCATGAAGTTCAATGGATCAAAAGTTCGTTCATTGAACATGAAAGGAACGAATGACCACAAGCAATGTATTGAAATTGATAATAAGATATCACACACGAGTACAATAACTAAATGCACCTATTTATACCATCGAAAAGCCCAAGCATTAGTACTAGCCCACCTGCTAGCCGCTTAGCTTAGGTCTACTACTAATAACCCGAATTTCTTATAATGATCCCCCTCAAGCTGAAGCTTATTTTACAAGTTGATGCACAAATACAGTACGCACATGTGTATCTGGTAAAACCCAATAAAACAGTGAATTATTATTTGAATGTTCCCAAAACAAAGAGGTTTAGCAACACTCTCTTCCCATACAAGACCAGCCCAGGGTTCTGGTTTGTTCTCCCAAAAACCAGCCACCCCTCTCCAAGAAACCACCGTATCCCATATACCCCAGACCATCTCTCCTCCCCTCTTCACAGCCAGGTAAGCAATTCTGTTGCAACAGATTCGGTTGGCGTGTGTCTGTGGAGCCCAAGTAATAGGCTTCACTTTCTCCTCTCATACACCTTTTGGGCCTTCCTAATTTGCCCTTCTATTTCATTGTTTGTATCAACTCTCCTCCCTTAAAATTCACCTTGTCCTCAGGGTGGAGTTCAAGAAAGGCTTCCATCATTTTAGAGACCGATTCCCACGAATTTTCACACTCAGGCATATTCTTCTACTTCACCAACACTTCTAAAGATTGATCGTTTTCTCCACGCGCTGCGAACACCTTTTCTGGTTGGACTTGTAACTCCAATTCCTCCGTCACATATTCAGGTAAAGGTTGGATAACAACATCAGCTGTTAGGGTGGGCTTCAATAGAGATACGTGAAAAGACAGGGTGTACTCTGCTATCGTTGGTAATTTCAGCTTATAAGCCACTTCTCCCACCTTTTCAACAATTTCATACGAACCATAATACCTTGGACTAAGTTTCTGGTTAATTCTCTTAGCCAACTTCTTCAATTTATAAGGTTGTATCCTCAAATAAACCACATCCCTAACCTTATACTCCACCATTCTATTATGGGCCTACATCAGATGCTCTTTCAGCATGTCTAACATTTCATCTCTTTCCTTCATCATGAATGACACTTCATCTAGGGTTGTTGTTGTAACACCTCCTCTAATCACCGGAGGAGGATCTCGACCATACATGACTTTGAAAGGTATCATCTTCGTAGCCTCATGATAGTTGGTGTTATACCAATATTCAACCCAACTGAGCCATTTATGCCAATGTCTTTAGTATATGTCATACACCTCAAATGAGTCTCCAAGCATCGATTTACCACTCCTGTTTATCACTCCCGTTTACCCATCTGTACGTGGGTGATAAGCAGAATTGAATTTTAATTTAGTTTTAGCCATCTTAAATAACTTTGTCCAGAAGGAATACATAAATACTCTGTCCCTATCAAAAACTATGGATTCAGGAAATCCATGCAATTTCACCACCTCCTTCAAGAATAATTTTGCAACATCTTTGGCATTATAAGGGTGTGCAAAAGAAATAAAATGAGCATGTTTCGTGATAGGGCACTCCATTTCTAATTGTCGTAGAAATGTCATGGAAACAAAAGAGAATAGGTAGGTGGGAAAATTACAGTTGGTGGGATGTCAAAATATACAGGCTTTTATGTCTAAGGAAAACTATGATTTAGGTCAGGCCGTATCAAGGATGCTTCTTTTGATAAGGAAATTTTGGCTAAGAAGAGGGTCATGTTGTAGGAAAAAATGCTCCAGCTTAGCCCCCTGAGGTGCAAGCTAAACGTATGGGAGATGGTTTGGAAATTCCAGATTTGCATGCTAGAATTTCTTACATACCAACTTCTGCTTCAAAACACTCAACTGATTTTTTCTATGAAATTAACGAAAACTCAGTGTTGGATTTAGATTCATGGACTACCCTTGGAGTATTGGCAGCCTAAAGCTATTTTTACTATTGCTAGGGGTTTCAGAACTCCTCTATCTCTAGATGATTGCACTATGAATAAAACAAGAGGGTTTTATGCAAGAGTCTTGGTGGATGTAGATATGGCTAATGAATTACTGAACCAAATTTTGGTGGAAAGACCTGGGTTTGCTTTTGTTACTGACATTGAATATGAAAAGCTTTCTTCCTTTTGTTCGGTTTGTAAGTTGATAGGGTACTCCATTTCTGATTGTCGTAGAAATGTCATGGAAACAAAAGAGAAAAGGGAGGTGAGAAAATCACAGTTGGTGGGATCTCAAAATAGGCAGGTTGTCATGTCTACGGAAAACTCTGATTCAGGAGTAGCAAGGCTGTTTCTCATGGCCTGTTTTTTGTTCATGAGTGTTGGTTGGATTCCCCCATGAGTTTTTTGTATTTTTATTTTTGTTTTTAATGATATTTTCATGTCATGACAAATGATAGATGTTGTTAGATATTGTTTAGATATTGTTTGATATTATTAAGATATTGTTAGATAATATTAAACAATATCTTCTATTTGCTCTATTTATTTTCAGTTACTCTTTTTAATTGTACATCTCTTTATTATAAATAAATTATCCTATGTGTGATTTATACAGAAGGGAGATTAATCTCAAATCCTATTTTCTTTATTCTCAACAGATGTCCTTGGGAGTGTCAGCCTAGCTGAGATGCCAAGGATCAGATTGATGCCTAGCATGAGATTTTTGTTTAAAAAACACATAAATCTAAGCGCAGGATAGATGCCACTAGTGTAATACCATGTTAAAATTTTAAGCTTCCTTCTGATAACACAACACAGAGTAATTGATTCTGTTTTCTCTCTCTCTGTTTCCTTTCCTTACATTATATCAGATCTACTATCATGGATTCTGAAAATTCTTCTGCTACCCACAACTCTGAAACCACCACCATTACCTCCTCCTACCACCCTCAAACTTTCAACACACCTATCTCCCTCTGATATTGATACCAAAATGTTACAAAAAAATACAATAACCTAATGCATCTACTTATACTATTAATTAGCCAGGTCAATCACTAAGATATAATATAATATATAATGGGGGCATATCAGCTCAGGTTTGTTGTCATTTGTTATCATCACAACAAATTTTTACCATACAAGCATACATGAATGGTTAATAGATCCATATGTGATTTGTAGACAAAATTTGTCCTCAAGTATCAAACAACAGCAGTTATTACTAGATACTTTTGCTATACACATAGCTAGCTACACTCGTGTACAAGGATACATATATTACAATCCAAGGCATTTCCAAATGCAACAGTACATATAATCAACCTGAATACAGAAGCCCCCATGGTACACAATGCTGTCTTTGCTCGTTGGTTCCTATCTCCCAAGCTTACCTGTGAAAACATGTATACAAGATCAGAAAACGTGCATGGTCACCAATAGGCAGGTGGTTCAATTGCATAAAGTCTCTGAATTAATCAAACTATCAATATTCCCCTAGTGACAAAGCAGGTTGAATTTCACATGCTTTAGTAATCTTCATAACCTCTTTTCCGAACAATCAGGAAGTAAACAGATATCACTATTTCATTGAAAACCCTACAGAGGGAAGACCTGTGAATTTAAAAAAACAGAGGACCAGACTAACCGTAAAGGCATGGACTATATGCACACAAAATTCAACAGCAATTCCTATTGCCATAATAAGGTTTACAACAGACACTGCATTGAGTTGGATACCCAAAATTGCCATTACACCCTGCAGGAGTCACAAAGGTCGTTTGTTTGACTCTGTAACTAAAGAATTAAAAAGGATAGCAAAAGAAAGATGAAACAAAATTTGCAACAGTAAGATAAATGATACCATGAGGTCCAAAATTATCATGACAATAACAAGTAATACGATTGCTGAACTCCACAAGCTGCATTGAATAGAAAACACAAAAGAGATATACTTATACCTGTAGTGATGGAGAGAATACATTTGTAGTTTTAACTGTAAATATGCAAGACTTGGGTATACCTGGATGTGATGACCAAACAAACAACAAAAATAGCACCTGCGATATAACCTTAAGTTATTTAAAATGAATTTGATTAAGGAAACATAGACTTGATATGACATTTTCAGAAGTAATAGTTGAAGAATATATGTCAAGGAGAAAGGGGAAACAAAACATGGACAAAAGTGGGTAGGTAGACATGAATTAGATTTCACTTTCCAATTTTGGTCCAATCAGAAATGTTAAGACACATTCATATGACACATTTTCACACAAGTAATAATTGAAGAATATATGTCAGGGAGAAAGGGGAAACAAAACATGGACAAAAGTGGGTAGGTAGACATGAATTAGATTTTCAGTTTCCAACTTTGGTCCAATAAAAAATGTTAAGAGGACGGCATATAAGTATTACTCGAGGACATATAGTTTAAATCGCAATACTGAAATCTTTCATACGTAAAAAGCAACACACGTGCTATATATCCTTTCAAGAGGCAGAAATAAAGCGGTTTGGCATTGTTAAGATGACAAACTACTTCATCAAAGACCATATAGATAGAATTTAGAAGTTTGAAGCCAAGAACATGAGTATAAACCTTCTCAATAAAGGCAGAAATTTCAACATATAAAGTGCAAAGTGCAAACATAAAGGAAAAATGAAAGATCAAACCAGACCGTCCAGCTTACATAAGGTTGACACGTGACTATGTCATTCTGCATAGATATGCATTATTTAAATGGTTTTGGAACACCAACCTAGTGCTATGGTAATGTTGATCAGGGCTAGCTTCCATATTTCCAGGTATTGTTCAAAGAAGATATAAAACACTGAGTACGGAAAAATATCCATCTGCATGAGATAAACTTAGTCAACAAGAAGTGGAGATCCCCAAAAGAATAAAAAATGTTGCACACTGTACAGGTTTAGCCATTACAAAATGGTCCATAAGGATGAGAAAATGGAAACTAGATCCATAGTCATATGAAATGCTATTTTTCCAAACTTAATATAACCAAAAAGACATTCCAAGAAAAAGTGATGAGTTAACAATAGCAAAAAACATCAAAGGTCAAGAGAAAAAAGAACAATAATTCCAGGTAAAATATTAGATTGGTAAACGATAGAAATAACAACAACGACAACAACAACAACAACAACAACAACAATAATAATAATAATAATAATAATAATAATAAAAAGAATAACAATAACACTAAATCAGTCTTCGTTAGCATTAATATAATTTACCCTTCTCATGTCATTCAACTACAGTAATGTTCACTATTATTGAAAACTCATAATAGTCAACTGAATATAGTTTTTCTTCTATTACAAAATCATTTATGATTGTTGGCCTTTCTTGTCATCAAATTATTGGTCATTAGCGTCAATTTTAGTTCATGAATATTCGTTTTAAGAATATAATTAGATATTGTTTTTAGTCCTTATATCCTAAAAACATGTTTTTTTTTATTCTCTACATCTACATGCATAACTTTTTCATTGATGTCCTATGTTGATGTGACACTTTTGATGACTGATGTCAACATCTCTACTTCGGTCATTTTGCTAACATGACAGGTGATGACATCATCATGACTTATAATGTCATCACCATTAGGTTCAACGGAGGAATTTAACATCAAAAACCAAAAGTAAAAAACAAAAAAAGTTAAGAGGGATGAAAATCAAACAATAAAAGAATTAAGTCAAAATAGTTATAGAGTCAATCATATTCTTAAAACCCAAATGCTCATAAATGAGTCCTAATAAAAAAAAAATTACAAAGATAATAAAATATCGGAAGACCATATTACAAACTGTTAAGTAGTATACTTTAAGCCTAACTCTACCCCACAAAACCGGCTTTTAAGGTGAGGTTTGCATCCATTGTCTTATCTCTAGTCGATGTGAGACGTCCAATACTCTCTCACGCCGAGGTATATACATCTCAAGCATGGAACTTGACATTAGTGGGTGGTCCGATAATGGTCAAATACCGGGTGAAACAACATGCCCAACAAACTTTTACTAGGATAAGTTCTAATAATGACTCTGATACCATGTTAAGAAGTGGACTTTAAACCTAACTTAACTACACAGAATCGACTTGTAAGGTGAAGTTTGCACCCGCTTATATACTCTAGATTTGGCCTTATCTTTAGTTAATATGAGACTTTCAACACAAACAATTCCTAGATCCTGAATACAAAAAAACAACTCAAGTAAAAATGAATAATGTCATTGCTGCTCACAAACCTTTAAAGAAGCAGAAATTCTTGCTGAAAAATCCCTTGCAGCTTGTATTGCATTAACATAGTCACCCTAACAAGATTTTCATTTGATCAAACACAGAAATGTGTGAAAAGTTTTTGCCAAAGCAAGGAAAATAAGATCATCATTATCACTCTGCTTACTTGTCTATTAAGTGGTGTATGATAAGTTCGAAACTCAGAAGCTTGAATAACACCACTCTCATAACCTGAAAGCTCAGTTATAAGCAATATCTGTATATCAGATTTTAATGTTTAAGAATGATATAGCAAATACAAAGGGAACAGAATAAAAGGTTTGCTCTTTTAGAAAGGGGGAGTGAGTATTTTTTTAAACCATTCAGATCTACACTGTTGGTGTATGCTCCATGACCACCCTTTGCACAATCAGCTGATGGAAGTGCATCAAGAAACCAGGGAAGCTTCTCTGTGAACTGTGCCGTAGATGGACGATCATTAACCAAATCCGAGTGGCGGAAACACTAGGAATCAACCAGAAAGGTCAGTTGTTTTACCAATTCACCCTTTAGGTTTAAATTTGCAACTTTTGACCAATTATTATCCAATGTAATAAACAAGAAACTCAGGGGAGAAAGTATATTACCGTTGTGCAGTCATTGCACACTCCACCCAACCCACATGGTCCTTCATCTGGCAAACAGCAAGGTGGCTGAAAAATACAGATACTTACTATTACAAATAGAAAGATACACAAAGATATAACAAACAATATTTAATTAGTATAATCATTTAAACAATTAATTTAGAAACAAAAACAAAGCCGAAGAAATAATGGAACCACAATATCACAAAGCATATATACATTATGCATGAATATAAGTTCAAAATAATATATAGGAGAAAAGAGAAGTTGAACTCGCTGCATCCAAATTTTATCCAACATAAAAGAAGCACGTACCTGATCATCAGGTGGACAATAAGAGCCATTTGTGAATTTTCGACAGCAGCTAAAAGCTTCAGGTGACATCCATACAAGGAAATCATCAAGCCACGATGCAGCTGGTTTGGCTATGTAGCTTGATTTTGGCACTAATGAAGCTCTAGATATCTGCAATATTATAGAACCAAATGTACAGAATCCGTTCATATAGGCAAGAGTAGACTACATCACAAGGGTAGTTATGTACAAATTCTACAATTACAATTAACAGTCTATATATATATATATATATATATATATATATAAGTAAGTAGTAATCCTCCTTTTTAATAAGCTGAATATGAAATAAACTGTAATCACTCCCTTCAAATCTTTTACATTCATCAACTAGGTATCAGACTCTTGATCCAAAGGGGCCTTAACTGCAGCCTTCATTGCCACCTTGGCACCTTCATCATGCCCAGAAACTACGGCCATCAGCCAACAGTGCTGTTGCTGAAATATGTTTCCAGTGGGCTTTTCCAGCAAAGACCCCCTCAAAAAACCAGCTGATGCTGCTGCCCAGTACCCAAAGTTACAGCCCCATCAAATCTGCCAAACCCCTTCATATTTGCAAGTAGCTACACATACTAATTGTGTTCACCACATGCCACTGCCACCACAGAACAGGTCCTGGCCACTTTTTCTTATGTTTCAGGGGTTGATTTGTCCTAAACTCCCTCATTTACAGCTATTAGAAAGTCCTATCTTCTCATTCTTTTGGCTATGATTGCAGATCTGTTTTCACTTCTTTCCCCACCATGTCTGAAAAGACCATTTCTATTTAAGTTTGATATATATAAGGAAAGGGAGAGGGAGAAAGGAATTTTGTTGTGCAAAATGAATTCAAGCCAACTACAACTGAATTATATCACATTCTTATATCTCCAGATGGAAGTAATTGACAAACTATCGGTTGTAAGGATCTGTCTGAGTAACAATAAGTATCTGACAACTGTCAGTTGGTTAAATATGAATAAACTAATCTACTCATACAAAAAGGTGCAATAACAAGGAGTAAAATTATACTGCAATATTTATGACCATGACCATTGAATTACCTCATTTAAAAGAGAATTTGAATCACAGTGGCTAATGGAGCATAGCTGATTTGTGTGTTTGGATTCCAAACTGCGCACAATACTCACAGGAAATCAGTTCAAGAGTTCAAATAATGCACTTAAACGTACATCTAAGAGAATTTTCATGTGCCAGTACAGTGGAGGAAAATAATGATTTATATCATAATGTTCTTCCACTAATTCTATGTCCTATTTTATTCAACTGCATCTTGCATGCTTAATGCATCATTTCAGTTTGTAAATAATACAAACTTAGTTATCTTCTTAAAAGACAATTAATAACAGACAAGTACACTTAGAGCAATAAAATTAATCAACCTGTAGTTGTAATCCTTTACAACAAAATATAATGGTGGTCCAACTCTAAGGTACTCAGATATGTTACTGAAATAACCCTGAAAAGACCAAAAGAATGAACGTGAGTCTGGACAGTAAAAAATGGAACATGGGAAACAAATGAAAAACTAAACCTGAAGATAGGAATCTCGTGGAAGAGCAATCTGTTGCTCAAGACCAGGTTCAATCCTAGTGCTTAATGCCTGCCAAAATAAAATGAAATAAAAAAAAAAAAAAAAACAAAGAAAGAAAGTTCTCAAAAGGGTCTTAATGAAAGTTAATATTTTCCCATTTCCCAAGAAACTTACAATGCTTGCTAAGGTGAATCCAACAAAGATGGCTATGACCAAGATTTTAACTACCCGTAGTCCAAGAAATGGTGCATGAACCTCCTACAATCGCACAATAATAGAACATTTAATTTTAATCAGAAAAGTGAAAGGTACGTGATAAGTATCAAAATACCTGGGAAACACTCCCACAAAAGCTAGCTATTAAAAGGGGAGAATCAACCACTTAAATATTCAAATAATAACCTCATACTACTCGATGCGGGAATTAGACACCCCATAATACCCAAATCACTATTAGTAGGAAACAAGATGGGTATAAAGAAACAAGTGATTTTTTCTTGATTAACAAGAACTAATTCTCCTCGAAGGGCTTCCCCATCACAAAGGATATTTCCTTCCAAAGAAATCTTTTAATTCCTTGAATGCCCCTTCCATAGTCATTCTCCAAATTTATATGACCAATCCCCTCAAATGAACTGACTAATCCCAATAGAATAGTTATCCTAGTTATTGAATCATCGAATTCACAATTTGAATCAAGTAATTCAACTAGTCAGCAATTTGCATCATAAGTAACTCAACCTCTACATTCCAACCCTATTTGTCTGCATTGGAAGGTATCTCTTGAGTGGGTTCTTTATAGTAGTACTCGTCCTCCCAATTGATCCTGCTTCTGCACTCACTTCCCAGCATTTATATGATGTTGTAAACTCCCCCTACACCGTTCTTGATCTAGAAAAGGTGAGAACTGTATTTGTTGGTTACTTTGCTTCTAAAACTCCACTAAACTCACCAAAGCTTCAATCATGACTCATTTCAACCATTTGTTGATCTAGCGAGTTGAAACAGTTTGATAGGAATCCAAGATAAAAAAAATGATTTTATTTCCTCATTGCAACTAAGAATAATAAGGAAAAGTATTTCTCCTATAGTTTCCAGTTCAAAAAGGATTTATCTCACAAAATGCCTATTCCATCCTCATTCTCCCCTATTTATCTTGCTAACCCCTCAAACAAAGTACAAGATTACTGTATCTTAAGAAATTTCTACCTGTGATAATTAAATAGAATAAGAAAACAGCAAAACTGAATTCATAAAACATGGGTAATAAGATGAAATTTATTTAAGTTTACACATAATCAGCCCATGAACTAAGTATAACTTTACCTTCATATACCGCGTCAATAATCCATCTCTTTCCTGCCTGTTGCCTACACTTTCATAAGATATGCTTAGAACCATATATAAGCATGGAAAGAAAAAAGTGTGGCATGCAAAATACCAACAGAAGCTGAAAAGAGTTCATGATTATTCTTGAATGGAACTGCAAGATATGTAAACAATTATCGAGATCAATTTAAAGGTAAAAGTTTAATCCACGAGATTCACTACTTAAGAGTGTTTTGTAATCCTTAACAAGTTTGATGCTTCATTACATGAGGGCCCTTTCAAATTGAAGCGTTGACAAAGCACATAACAATCATGCCCCGTTCCATAATTAAATCTCACCAAGACTAAACCAGCAACAAAAGGATCAAATTTGTAACCATTACAAGAAGCCTTTGATATCATGTCGAGACCACTAGATGCAATAAGTTTATGGGTTAACCTATTAGTATTAGATAAATTAACAAGTGTGATTTGTAGGTCTAAATAAAACCCTCATTAGCACAAATGTTTTATTTAAATTGAGAGAAAGGAATCAGTACAATAAATAAAGGAGATCTGGTATCCTCTGATAACAAGCATATGATACAGGAATAAATAAAAAGTTCCTAATAATATAGTACATATATAATATACATATTTACGATTATAAAGGAGGATCAGCTCTTTATTTCTATAATTATAACAATGTTCCTGATTATAAAGTATAAACTCTTTATTTTCTATAATTATAACTGTACAAGATCAACTCCTATTGATAACATGATCATAAAGGATATACCATTTTGAAAACCATTCATACCCAAAAGCCTAAATTGTAAGATGCAAGCATAGCAGTAAACCAAAGTATTTGTGCCTGAACTTTATGCATGTACCTTCATTCTCCTCCACAGAGGACCGATTCAACTTTATGCATGGAAAACAGTCAATTCTGTTGTCCTTAGCTCTCACAAAGTCTAATGTAACCAAAGCTACAAAAGCGGTAATCTGCAGAAGGAAGTCCAGTAGAACCGCCAAAGCTATAGAAAAAAAAAAGTAGTAATCATTAGAGTTATGAAATCCTAAAATCACTTTTTAAAGTAGTTGCATTTTTTACCCTCCTTTATTTATGTATTGATGAAAATTTCCAGTTCAGTTTTCTGTTTGCCAAAAATAGAAGTTGAGAAGAGAAAATTCTTTAACCTGCAATCATAGAGAAAACACGGCATGCTGGCATAGAAACAAATGATCCTACAGCAAATGCCAAAATCTCTGATAAGCTTGCTAGAGTTATTGAAGGTCCAACTTCACCCAATGCATGGCTTATTTTTTCTTCAACTGGTAAATTTGAGGGTTGTCGCTTCACAGCATCTACGATTATACACATGTTATCAACACCAACCTGAACAAAAAATGAAAATCCAAAAGAAGTAAAATCTTACAAAACTTGCTGAAATGTAAGAACGTTGCAAAAGTTAATAACTTTCATTTACACAATGACCCAAATTTAGAGGAAGGGATCTGAATTAACTGAAGAAAATAGTAGTCAGCATATATCATATTTATATACATCCAAAGCATAAATTGTAAATACATCTATTTGTAAGATAATAACAATGAATTCAAGCAATTTCCTATGACAATATTGCTCGAAGGATGCATGAACTAAATATAAAACTTAATGTTTACTCTTCAACATTTTAATAATTATAATTAAAATTATACTAACATTACTCAATCACTCCTCTAAAGTTTTTGCATTGTAGTCATGCAACAAGCTGGTTCCAAACATAACTAACTCGAGGACCTCAAAGAATGATGGTCAAAATTTTAAGAGTTACTCACTAGAACAGGAATAAGTAACCAGGTGCAATTAGGGATAAATTTGTCAAATTTCAACTTAAAATAAATTGGCATTAAACAAAGTTGCCCAATAAATATATAATTTGTACTCCAAAAATTAAAATAGACGATGTGGAACTTCCCAATACCCTCCGTCCATAGATGCTTGTCAAATCAGGCAAGCCTACCAGGTTAGAGGACTCCAAAGATGAGCAATAGGCTCTGGTACTAAGACAAATTTCAACTTAAAACCAATAGGCTTATAGCAAATTGCTCAACAGATACATAAGTCACATCCAAAGGATTGAGGCAAGCCACATTGGAACTTCCCAACATGTCCCCCTCACAGATATTTGCCAAACTAGAAGACCCTACCAGCCAGAATAGACAATTACCAAGATGATTAATAGGATTTGGTACCAGGTCAAATTTCATTTTAAAACCAATAAACATTAAGCAAAGTAATTCATCAGATATAGAAGCTATACTCAAGAATTGAGGTAGGCAATGTGAAACTTCCCAACAAATTTCTTCTAGAAAGAATATTCTGCCTCACAAAATGAAAATCAACCTCAATGTGTTTTACTCTTTCATGAAACCTTGGATTTCAAACTACATGGAGAACTGCCTGATTACCACACGCAAACTTCAAGAATTGCTATCTACAAACTCATAACTCCTTAAGAACCTATTTTCGCAATACAAGTTCACACATTGCAACTGTTAATGCTTGATCCGGCTTTATATTTCCTAAGATATCATATTACCTCAAAAAATAATGCCCAATGGAGAACTTGGCGATCTATACGTGTAAACCTTATATTTTCATATAAACTTTATCCTCGTAGTCATAGAGTAACCATCTTCCTAGAGCAATTTTATGTATCTAATATCTGAACAATGACATTCTAGTATGGTCACATGGAGGATCAGAGAATTGACCAACACAATGCATTAAAAGATATACATGGCCTAGCTATTTAAAGAAAGTTCAGCTACCCAATCATTCTTCAATATTATTTCGGGTAAGGTAATGGCCTCCTCCATATTGACAAAAGCTTCCAAGGTTTACACTTTGTCGATGTCAACCTCCTCTAGAATATTCGGGCATATTCCCTCTAAGAAATAGAAATTCCATGTCCACATTGTGCAATTTCTATACCTCAAGAAAAGCTTGCCAAGATCCTTAATCTGAAAAGGCTTGACAAATTCTGGTTCAAGTTGTCAATAACATCCCAATCTTTCCTAACATCCCAATCTTTCCTGGCGATGACAATGTCGTGTTATTACTAGATTGAGGATGTCCAGACAGCAGATTATTTCATGAATGAGATAGATTATAAAAGCCACCTTGCTTGAAAACCTCAATATGCAATACGTAGCTCTACAGAGGTCTATCTAACTATGGTAACATAACTACAATTAGTAAAGCTAACTGTAAACCTAACAAATTGTAACTAATTGAGAGTTGGTTAGGCAGATCCTAAGTTAGTTATAAAGTTCCTAACTGAAATAAAAACAGTGGGCAGGTAGTGTATACTCCAATACACCTCCGGTACTTGTATCGACCAACAGTTTGGTATTGTTAAGAATGGAATGCGAAGAGTTGTCCTAGACAAAAATCCTACACAAAAAAGCCAAGATCTCATACACTCTTGATACCAAATTGAATATATTGAGAAAAGGACAACAAGAATTGTATTGTTGTATTACTGCATTACTGAATATTCAAAGATTACAAAAGATGCTAAGCTTTCAGTATACAAGGATTATATATAAACATCCTAGCAGCACACTACAGCCATGAAGTGACAGATGTTTCATTTATAAATATCATGATGACAGCTATAACTGCCTAGTCGGAGAATAACAGTCAACTAATAAAGCAGAAAATAAAGAAATTGGCGTCTGGATGTATTCTTTTTACAAGCATGGATATTATTGAATATAGTGAATATAGGTTTGAGATTAATCTCTCCTGTATAAAAAATACACATAGGGTATCATATTTATAATAAAGGAAATATGGGCTAAATCTAAAATACAAGTAAAGAAAAATAACAAAGAAACTGAAGATAAAAGATAGAGATATAAGATATATAACAATATATCTAACAGATACTATCCAATATGATTTTGGTACCCCCAACTTAATGTCAGTTTGGAGGCAACCAAACAGGCACTTCATGTCTCCTGCACTTAATCCAGTGAATGTGCACAATACTGATATAAGACAATATAATATCTCTGGTAATAATATATACAATACACTTGATAATGATAAAAACATAAAGACTTACTGCTAACACCAGAAAAGGTATAACTTCCATTATGATTAGTGTTGATTTTACTCCAATAGCACTGAAAAATCCAACTGATCCGAGGACAGAAAGCACAACAAGCAAAACCCCCAAAAGACCAAGCAATACCTGAATAACATAAAGTTGAAGAATGGAAGTATAAAATAATCAGAGTTTGAAGAAAGAAGATGAGAATATTTATATCAAGAATTAGCCAAGAATATTTATATCAAGAAGTACAATTTAGCACATATTGGCCCTTATGAATGTGCACAAACAATTCAATATCAGAATTATGCTAGAGGGACAATTGTAAGCTTCAAGAAAAGTATACCTTAGATGAGAGGAAGAAAGAAGATGGATGAGGTGTATCTCCCAAGGTCACCGATATATAAGCAAACATCACAATATAGCTCACCTAAAAATATGTTGGAGAAGAAATTTATTGTATGTTCAAATAAAGCATATAGATGAATCCACAATCAAACTACGCAGATCATTAGCTTACACACAACACAAATCATGTTTTTACATTCAGCAGAGAGAAACAAAAATTTCTTACAAGTATTGTTACTACATCTGCAGTGCTTTCTCTCTCTAATTCTTCCTCAATTGAACTTTCAGTTGAAAATGACAAGGTAAGATTGCTAGTTTGCACCAATGGCAGCAATTCTTCCTTCCAAATGTAAATTGGGTCAAAAAATGTGTAAGGACAAGGAAAGAGAAGAATAGACAAATATCCTACCTTGAAGCACGCTATATTACGCAACATGAAAAAGCACACTCGCTCAAAAAATATGCAAAAACTACACATAAGTAGGTATCTAGAAAAGAAAAAACTCTCGTGCCAATTTCCTTATTTCAAAAGTTGACAATGGAAGGATCAACATTATCTTTATAGCAATATATCGCCTACAATACAAAATAAGCTCAATCTATTTATTCATTTTTGAGACAATATTGATCTCTGGTAAAGTTTATTTAGGCATTGAAAAACTTCTTTAGAGCAATATTTACTGGAATTGTTGGGATTATAATCTGTCTTAATGCTAACTAGAAAGGTGAAAGTTGACATCAAGTTATGAACATCCACTATTGAACACATATTCTATGCTTTTAGACCTTATTTTCCTAAAAAGCTAAATAAATTAAGTTTTTAATAATTTATTTAGGAAAATAAATAATTGAGCATTCTGATGTGTTTTGTGAGTGTTTCCTTAGAGCCAAGTAATAAATTAAAGAATTTTGCCTAAGCTAGGCTTACTATTCCTTTAAGCAAGGAAAAACATAGACTTGCTAAAAGAAGGCTGCTTAAGTTAGGCCAACTACTCCTTCAATCTAGCAACTCACTTAAGCAAGGCCAATTGCTTGCTTATGCTTTTAGCTCACTTAAATTAGGCAAATTACTTGCTTAAGCTAAAAAGTCATTGAGGAAACATTTTATCATATTAAAGGCTTGCTCAAAAGAGATGTAGATTAGGGTCCAAAAAATTCTCTATAAATATCCCAGCAAACATGTGTTGACAGAAGTTTGGTGTTAGGAGAAAGATCTAGACACTTGGAAATAAATCTGAAAAACATTTCTCAAGTTTTTTGTGGGAAGAATGATGAGGTGAATAGGGTCATTTCCCTGTCATGATAGATAGTCATGCTATGCTGAGGATTCTGTGCATATAAGCTATACACAAGAATTAATAACTGCAATGAATATATTTTAGTAGTCATACCTTAGCTAATTGGATGAAAGCTTTTTCCCAAGCTATTGCCTTCCCATTCTCATCTCCAACTTTCATAATTGCATTATTCACAGGGTACGTGATAACAAATGCAGAAGCCTGGAATAGGATAATCATCATAGCAGAAAGTATTGGATAAAAAGGCATCTATACAAAATCCAAGATTCTTACCTCAGAATAATTGTTCCCGGAAAACCCTCCCAAGGCCACAGTTGGCTCAAGAGGAGCCTTAAATGCACTAAAGCATGTTTCTGTAGAAGTGTAATGCTGAGGAT
>Ga0214543_1006737_pt1 | contig 20239 bp, 10 predicted proteins | sample CNSS2metaG_FD_160094 | JGI IMG/M metagenome (GOLD analysis project Ga0214543, IMG submission 160094) | Root nodule microbial communities from cowpea collected in UCLA plant growth center, Los Angeles, California, USA - CNSS2 | ecosystem: Host-associated > Plants > Roots > Nodule | place: USA...
TATATATATATATATATATATATATATATAGTGGTTGCAAACCTCACATTTTAAACCAATTTTGTGAGGTTAAATTAGACATGAAGTCTATTTTCTAAGATAGTATCAAAGCCTATCATAGTAAAGTTTGTGGGACCAATCGTGCCATATGCTATTGAGTTGCTATTGAACCACTCAAAGTAGGGTTTGGGTTGAAGATCCTGCATCAACTAGAGATATGACCAAATTATAATGTATAAGTGGTTGCAAATCTTATCTTTTAAGCTAATTTTGTGAGAATAAGTTAGGCTTAAAATCCACTTTTTAAGATTATTATTCAACTTCTCCAAGTAGACATAGGTTGGGTAAATTTTAGTGGACCATAAAAAAAGCTTAGTTTTGACTCTAAGCAAAAAAAATAATTACTCAGGATGGGAATGGGGCTTTTGATCATTAGAGTGGAAGAGGGAGCAAATAGATTGGCATAGTGAAATGACAAAAGTTGGGTAGGTGTCATGATATATACTTATTGGCATGAGAGTTTTTTAACATGTCTAGGTTTTGTATTAGCCAAACAAGTCAAAGATGAACAAAATGGTATTGATGGTGAGTTGAATGGATCTTAGGAGGGTGATGAATGAACTATACTTGAAAAGGGAAATCATGTGTGTAGACATGTGGTTGTGATTTTGGTGATGATGCTCAAGGATGCTATATGAGACATTCTAAGACTCACTGTCATTTTGACTAGGGTAACCTGGACATAGGTTGGAAGGATGGCCACAGGAAGAACATCAATTTAGGGTTTCACTCTAGATTGTGCAAGCTTGGTGCGAACTTGAAAATGGGAGAGAAGATATTCAAATCGTTTGAGGAAATCCTTAGATGATGGAATATATATACAATATTTACATGTTTAGTATAGGAAGGTAGGAGTTAGGGAAACTACTGAAAAAAATAGTTCCCTTTGCATTAATACATAGTGATGTGTGGGGACCCTCTAGTATTCCTAACCTATCTTGGGCTTGTTGGTTTGTCGTATTCATTGATGATTGCACTTGAGTGTCATCAGTATTTCTATTGACACAAAAAAGTTAAGGGAGCCAAGTTTTTAAAAACTTCATACAAATGTTTAAAAATCAATGAGACAACCATTAAAAGAGTTAGTTCAGATAAACCCAAAGATTTTTTTCAACCAAACATTGCTCTTCAATGAATAAGGGATGTAATTCATGAATCTTGTGTGAACACCTCACAACAAAATGGGGTGGCAAAACAGAAATTTAGGAATCTCATAAATGTAACTTGAGCCCCTCTTCTCCATAAAAATATACAAAAGTTGTATTGGGGAGAAGTTGTCCTTACTACTACCTATTTGGTCAATTATTTACCCTAAAAAATGCTAAATAATTCTCCAAATTTTTCTTGGACTTTAGGACAGCAAATCATCTTGTACCTCTAGTCTTTGGCTGTATATCCTTTGTTCATGTTCATTCTAATCATAAGGGGGAAATTGTTCCTCGGGCTATTAAGTGCATCTCTATTAGTTACTCATCTACCCAAAAGGGATACAAATGTTGCCACCCTCAAACAAAATGATTCCTCGTGTCTCACGATGTCACCTTTAATGAAAATACACACTATTTTCAACCTTATCTTTAGGAGGGTAAAACCCATGCATTGAAGATAAGGATAATTCATTCATAACAAAAAACCTCACTCCCAAAATTAAGTCCCATTAATACTCCACTATCAATTGAGTCTGTTAGTTCACAACCTCTTAATACAAAGGTCTATTAAAGAAGAAACAAGGAAAAAGGAAAATAAAGTTATTTGTTTTAATTAAAACAACTGTACAATCTATTAGTAGTTACAGTTGTGGGTTGAAGGGAGGTTATGTATAAATAGGCGTTTTTGGATCCAGGGAAAGGGGGACAAAAATTGTTTTGTTGTGGGAGGTTGTTGGACCTTCGAAGTGCCAATGAATGTATTGTGAACATTTGGTGGAATTGAAAGAAATATACAAAAGTCTCATTTTTTCCATTTGAGTATTCCTTTTATAAGAGTTTCTTATCCAATTTCTATAAACTGGTATTAGGGCTCGATTCAGGCTTTGTGGGTTATTAGGTATGATGACCACAAGAATGATGGAATCAAAATTGAAGGCTTTGGAGAAAACCTTAGCCACAGGATTTCCGCTACCGAAAGGTTTTGAAGAAAGATTGCATGCAAGATTATCTCAAAGGGATGCAGATTTAGAAGCTCGATTCTTACAACAAGTTTCTCGCATAGCTCGGTTGGAGAGGCTTGTGGAAAGATTTGTGCAAGAGGGAGGTGTGAAGAATGCAAGTGCAACAAATTATTGGAATCAGAGAGCCTTTGATGAAGGTACCTAAGAAGACTATGTGGGGGCAACGTGTTTCGGAAACAATAATGGTGATAAATGGAGGCAATTGGATATTCCTGTTTATGAAGGAGAGGATGCTACGGGTTGGATAGGAAAAGTTGAATGCTATTTTCTGCTAAGAGGGGTACAAGAACAGGAAAAAATGGAAGCTGCTATGGTGGCAATGGAAGGTATGCACTATCTTGGTTTCAGTGGTGGGAAATTTGCAACCCAAACCAGTCTTGGGTTGGTTTCAAGAACGCACTTATCCAGAGGTTTCAACCAGTCTTGATGGCAGATCCTTTTGAGTTGTTGCTGGCTCTCAAGCAACAAAAATCCGTGAGTGAATTCATCACTCAATTTGAAAGGTTTGCTGGAGTTATTAAAGGGTTGGATGAACAACATTTGATGAAGATATTTTCGAATGGGTTGCAGGAGGAGATTAGAGCAGAATTGAAATTGTATAAAACAATAAATCTTTCAAAAATAATGAATCAAGTCCACACTATTGAAGGGAAAAATATAGCAATAACAAACGTCGTACAGGATTATAGAGACATAGGAGGGGGAGGAGTTTTCTTATTCAAAGAGGAACAAAGGAATTGACTACACCTTCAAGATCAATGGCAACAACTAATGCAGCACCACCCCAATCATTGTTGGAAGCAAATACTTTTTCTCAATCCGTTACCAGCAAGGAAAATAACAAGGAAAAAGCTAATAGTAATGGCCACAACAGAGACAACTTTAGAAGGTTGACACAATCACACCTTCAAGAAAAGATCAGAAAAGGAGAATGTTTTCACTACAAAGAAAAGTGTGAATTATGTTTGCAAGAACAAACAAGTCTACATCATGATCTTAATAGAAGGGCATGAGGAAGAGGAAGAGCACAAAAATGGATGAAGTTTCTGTAATTGCTGAACCTTTTCCAATCCCACCTTGAGGAGAAGGTGAATCTTGATGGGTCGCGTATTGTTAGGACACAATCTCTTATTACAAAGGTCTATTCAAGAAGAAATAAGGAAAAAGGAAAATACAGCTGTTTGTTTTAATTAAAACAACTGCAAAATCTGTTAGTTGTTATAATTTTGGGTTGAAGGAAGGTTATGTATAAATAGGTGTTTTCGGGTCTGGGGAAAGGGGGACAAATATAGTTTTGTTGTGGGAGGTTGCTGGACTATCAAAGTGCCAACAGATGTATTGTGAACATTTGATGCAACCGAAAGAAATATACGCAAGTCTCATTTTTTCCATTTGAGAATTCCTTTTATAGAGTTTCTTATCTAGTTTCTATAAGTATAATACTTTACCATCTACTGAGTCGAGTCTTCTTCCTTCTTCTATTCATTCTCCTTTTGTGTCAAGCCCAGAGATAACTTGAGAACAGACTTAGAGTGCTATCCATTCACTACAAGTATACTCACAAAGGAGAAGGTATTCAATCACCCCAAGTCCATGAATCTGACCCTATACTGAAATACCTGACATTGATGAGGAGCATTGAAGTTTAGGATCTTCCAATTGCGGTAAGAAAAAGGTGTTAGAGCATGTACTAAAAAGCTAAGGCGCCCATTTTTGCCCTGTGTCTTATGGCAAACTATCCAATGATCACAAATTTTCTTGGTCATCTAAATGCCGTGACTATTCAAAAATCTGTGGATGAGGCATTGAATAGTAAGGATTGGAAAAATGCTATGAAGGTTGAAATGGTTGTTCTAGAAACGAGCAAAACTTGGGAGTTGGTGGATGTATTTAAAGAAAAAAATCTTGTTGGATGTAGCTAATTCAATGTTAACTATGGATGGTGTTTGCTGCAATTTGATGTCACAAATGCCTTTTTCCATGACAATTTTGAGGAAGAAATTCACAGGGAGGTCCTACTTGGGTCTAAAGCCAAGGAGTGAAAGGTGTGTAAACTAAAGAAGGCACTCAATCTGCTAGAGCATGGTTTGACAGGTTTGCTACTGTAATGAAGATCATGGTGTACAAGCAAAGCCAAGGTTACCATACACTATTTATTTAGCATTCAACTTCAGGGGGAGTGTTACTGCACTAGTTGTCTACGTAGATGATATAATTGTAATAGGAAATAATTAGGCAAGAATGGAAGCCTTAAACAAATGTTTGACAACAAAATTTGAAATTAAGGAGTTTGATAAATTAAAATATTTCTTGGGAATTGAAATGACTCATTGACATCATGGTATCTCTTTTCCCAACAAAAATATGTGTTGGATTTATTGGCTGAAACTGGTAAATTAGGATGTAGACTCAATTAAGGAGGAGTGTTAGAAAGTTAACTCAAAGTTAGTTTTCTGTTTTTTCCTGTTACTATACTATGTGTTCTGTTCTTCCAGTACTGCTATACATATTCATATAGCAAGTACATTTGAATGTTAATAAAACTGAGGCATTCTCTCTGTAGATGTTTTTTCTCTTATATTACCAGTTTCTACAGACTATGGTGGTTACAATGCATAAAAATGTAGTATTGGTTATGGCAACGATTTAGTACCTTGAGTTAACTAATATCTTGGCTTTATTCCTGCAACTTTTTTAAGATGTGATAATAATCTTATATTTCATTTTTTTAGGTAAGAGTAACGGAGGATGCTTCTCTATATGCACTTTGTAGATCATGGTTGCGAAATGGTGTAAATGAAGAAAGCCAGGTTTGAGTAATAAATTTATTTGTACTTCGTCTTTTTACAATTTGTAATCTGCTTCTGATTCAAGCTTGTGATGATGAATGGAAATTATTCTCTTTTAATTCTGTTTTGATGTTAAAGAAATGATGCTAATTGATTGTATGTGTACTTTGGTAATTTACATATTCCACATCAAATATTGCCGGACTTTTACTTTGAGTAAACTTCCACTTTATATAAGTTTAACTTGGGGATGAATATTTTTGGTTGTAACTTATTGCATGTATAGCAAATGTTTACTTTGCAACTAAATATATGTGATTCTCGCTAAAGTTATATGTTTTGTTTGTTGAATTTGAATGAAATATATTGATTTTAAAAAGCTGTACAAAATAATTAATTGATCTTAATTCTTTGAAGATGCATGTATCTTCTATCATTTAGCATCTTTGGAATGATAAATGGTTGAATCTTTTTTAAGTAGAAGTTTGTAGTTTCTTTTGACTTTTTAATGCTTTTCCTGTGGGTTGTGCATTGTTGAATATCAAAGAGGAAGAGGGAGCGAGAATGGAACTGAATTTAACTAATGTAATTGAATTATTACACCCATCTTTAAAAATAGAGAGTCTACTATATATAGATCAACTATCAAACAAAGGTTCAATGACTATCTGAATTCAAAGATTGGGGAGGGCCCAAGGCTCAATGGAGAAAGTAGACAGATACAGTATAGGAAAAAATATCTAACTTGAATACCTCCCACAAGCTCTGGAGCAGCTCACACTGATCTTGGTCCCTAACCCAAGAAACCTTATTGGGGAGAGGATATTATTGACAATGTAAGCACACTAATGCTCTGTAGGGATATGTAGTAGTTGAATTTGTTTGCTAAGTGTATTTTCTTGAACAAAGAAAGGTTCCACGTGTTTGGTGTGAGTTGAAAGCAGGATTATGAGCAAGAGCCACAGTGTTGAGATTGTTGCAGTAGATGCTAGGAACTGAATATTGAACAAGTTTTGAGAGAAGGATTTGGATCCAAATGTTTTCAGTGGTAACAAGAACAATAGTTTGCTTTTTGGATCACCATCCCAAAAAGGTTCAAGACTTCAGGTTGAATGCTTGTCATTAAAGGGAGAGAAAAAACAAGATATATTATACTACAGTTAGAAGTAGTTAGTTAACAACCCACTAACAATTTAAATAAAAGGCAACTTTACTTGAATTATCTACAACACTCCCCTTAACTCAAAATAGCAATAGTTTGCACTTCTATTATCTCTAATCAATTTGAATCGGTATGGCTCTAGAGGGTTTGTTAGCCACTTGTTCATTGGTGTTGGAATATTTTAACTCTTGCTTCCTTTACTTGATCTTTGGGAAGGGAAATCTTGTCTTAATATGCTTGCTCTTTCCATGAACATGATATTTAGCCAAGCTTATCTAGGATTTGTTGTCTACCAACATCTTCATAGGCTCTTATATTTTAATCTTTATTTGAGGCTTGACAGGCTCCATTGAGGCTGAAATGTATTTAGCCTCACATGAAGACAATGGCACCAATGACTCCTTACAATACCCTTAAATAAGTGCTCCACCCATTAGAAATACAAACCTTGCATCTTTTTTTCACTTTTATCTTCACACCAATTTGAGTCACAATAGTAGTCAAATACTTCGTTCAAGTTCTGAAAGCAACCCATATCACAAAAAACACCCTTCACATATCACAATATCCTCTTAGACGCAAATAGATAAGAAAGCCTTGGATGATCCATAAATATACTAATAAGCCCCACTCTAAGCCATGTTAGGTTTGCTGTTGCACAAAATTCACAAAACAATCTGTTTGTATAGGTTGCATTTGTTACTTTCTAGTGTAATTGAGATATCAGATAACGAAAAATATTGGGAACCTCAAAATTTCTTTATAAATTTATGATGAAAACCATAACGGGTTATGGCAAAAGTATGACTGAAAAAATAAATACAACATATACATTTAAATAATTTAAAAAAATACAAAATATAACTGTAATACAAACATAATGAATGAGACAACCATAACTAATAATAATAATAATAATATGTTTAGAAATTCAAATAACAATAATAACATATCAAAACACCACAAATTTCAAGTTCAAAACTTAAAATAAGAACAAAACCTAAGATAAAACGTCTTAGATTTCTAATCATGTGACCCTTTTTCAATCCTAACATAATTGTCTTCAATATTATCTAATAGGGCATATCCTCCTCATCTTCCCCTTCAAAGAAAATCTTTTCAAAGTTAAGTAATTTTTCAAAGTCAGAGCCAAAGCTATCATCCAATTCATCCTTAATCCCATTTGAATATTCTCATTGCCCTTCTTGTTGGTGTTGAAGTTGTACCTGGACCTTTCTTATAATCACAATACCCCCACTTGATGGTTGCTTTATTTTATTGGTTGCTTGTCTCCTTGTATAAATTGTTGGTTTTCCAATATTTAAATCGAAGCTTCATAAACAGTTGTCCAATTAAGAGTGAAATTATCATAAAAAACCAACTCATTTCCCCATTCATTATCATTATCATTATCATCATTCACTTGTCCGACTAACTAGTCATTACACTCATCAATGTCGTTCAGTACAATAGGGTCTATTTCATCCTTAATATTGTATCTTTGAGCAAGTTGTTGGTTATATTTTATGTAAACCAAATCATGCAACCTTTTGCGGTCCAACCCATTCCCTTTTTTTTTGAATGAATTTGCATTATGACCAAGTAAAACGTGAATTAATTTGTTTCTATATTTTGCAAAAAAGATAATATTGACATGAGTCATGTCATGAACAATAATACTTTCTAGTCATGTCCAAATACACACTAATTGCGCTCACATCTTGATGAATTACATGTCAAACTCAAAATTTTGATTGCTTGCTTTTGTAAGTTTGGAGTTGCATGCCCATAATTCTTTCACCATTGATCTATTAAACCATATTCCATTTTTGGGTTGGAATAATAGAACCTTGGGTTCAAAAAGTGACCAGTCACATGCAAGGGGTAATGAACTTGGCATGTCTATCTATTATCAATGATTGTAAATACACCCTTATATGTTCTTTCATTGTTATTAAATGACTTTACTATTGTTTCCTTGACTTTCTCCATTACTTCATATATATAGCCACAATTGCTTTTCTTTCCCTATCCACCAGACGAAGTACATGAATAAGAGGAGACATTACTTTGAGAGTAAATATGACATGATTCCAAAGTGAAGTCATAAGAACAATTTTTGTAGCTTCCCTCCCCTTAGCTTCCTTAGACAACTTGTTCTTGCTCCATTCATCTGAAGTGAACTTCTTATCAAATTTCCCTTCTCTTAATACAACATTTATAATGATATATAAGAGGTAGCAAACCTTGTAATAGTGTCTTAATAATTGAACCAATAGGAATAAAATCCGAAACTCCTAAAATATCTTGACAGAATAAAATCTTAAATTTCCAAAAATATCTCAACAAGTAAATGTACAATATTTACACCATGTTACACCATATTTCAACATTAGTGCCTGCTATTTGTTCACAACTCATGAAAATCTTTCAAAAACTATTTCTAGTTTAGTAGACAATCCCCCTAGGCCTTATGTCTTACAAAAAAATTTTCAATTCAATTTAATGCTTTATCCAACACTTGTTCTTTTTAGTTGGTTGAGCTAACCTCTTTGGGCTAGTTCTTTGCAGAACAAGAGGAAAGATCCAACAAATGGATGACGTAGGTGAAGCTATCAACATACTACCTCTCTTTAAGGGTGAAAAGTTTGATTGCTGAAAGTAACCTATGATCACATTCTGAGTCATGCCACATAAATATGAGGGATGTGGTGGGGAGTGGTAACTACATTATAGTAGATGATGGTGGTGAGTCGATCCCCTTAGAATACTGTGGGCTGATGTGCAAAAGCACATATATCTGCCAAACTTTGAAGCATAAAATGCCTTGATGTACTCACTTTTTGAAGAAGAATACCGAAAGATCCACACCTTCAAAAGAGCCAAATAAATGTGGTATAATCTTGCTGGTTAATATGAGATATTCAATATGGGGAAATTAAGGGCATGCAAAGCATGTTCACGAAATTCCAAACCATCTTAAACGAGCTTTGTTATTTTGGAAGACATTATGATGACTACGACCACATTGACAATATTTTAGGAAGTTTATTTAGGCATTGAAGACCACATGCAATAGTGTTGACATCAATGAGCTCATGGGCATCCCCAAAGTGGGCGACGTACAACTTTAGCAAGATAGGTTGCTCATAAAGGAGAAGTCGCTTGCATAGGCCCAGACTAACTTTGAGTAGGTGGTTGCTTTTAGCGGGAATGCAAAGCATAGAAGACCTAGTAGTAGTCACATTATGGACAAAAGGAGATTCTAAAATTTGATCTCGATCATGAGAGTGCTTTGCAGGTAAGCCATACAAAGGTATAACATGAAAATGGTATGACGATTCTCTAATTCCTTGGCAAGGGTGATCAAAAGTTCATTAAAATCATATGAAGCAAGCCACTTATATGACCTAGGTAGGCCAACATGGTTCCATTAAGTGTCTGTGTTGCCATTGCATCCATGAGATGTTGACATACTCTAGAGATTTTGTATTCATTAGTGTAAATCAACTTGGCCTATATCCAAACTTGTGGGCATGTGTTGTGGGAGCATCAATTTGTTTGACAGAGAATGAATACATGAAGATAATTATCATTTTTACTCCATTTAGGTTGGTAAATTTCACCTGTAATTTCTTTAGTAGTGATATGGTCTGATGCAATGTTTGATGTTTATTTTGGGATTAGAATAAACTTAAATGAATTAACCGTTGAAGTCTTAGTAGTAGCTAATGAGTTAATCGTTATGGGTAGTTAATGAGTTAGCCATTGTGGGTAGTTAATGTACTAGCCGTTGTAGGTAATTAGTGTACTAGCCATTTATAGCCATTGTGAGTACAACAGACAAAAAAATGAGTCTATAAATGTATTGAGAATTATATGAATGAACAACAAGAGGTGAATCAAGTTTTTTCACAAGGTTAAAACGTTGTTGTCTACAAAGTGGTATCAAGAGCCAGTTAGCTTGAGTGTTTGAGCGATAAAAAGGTAGCTAGAGAAAGCTTGAGTGTTTGAAAAGAGAGAGTGAAATGGCTAGTCTTACAAAGAGTGTATCCCTGCTCAAGTTGACAAAGGCAGTCAACTATGACAATTCGAGTTTCAAGATGAAGGCTCTTCTTGGCTCCCAAGAAAATTGGGAGGTGGATGAAGATGGTTTCGATGAACCAGCTAACACCACAAATTGGTCAAATGCTCAGTCGAAAATGTTGAAAGAAGCGCGTGTTAAGGAAAAGACAGCTTTGTACATCATGTACCAAGCTATGGACAAGTCTGGTTTTGAGAAGATTGCAAGTGCTAAATCTTCAAAAGAATCGTGAGATATTTTGGAGAAGGCGTATAAGGGGGATGACTGAGTGAAGCAAGTGCGATTTCAAACACTCAAGGGTGAGTTAGGGAGCATGAGAATGAAGGAGAATGAAGGAGTAGTCGAGTACATAACTCGGGTTGAAACTGTGGCGAACCAACTTGCTAGAAATGGAGAGATGTTGTCTGCTAGCCGAGTTGTAGAAAAGATTCTATGGTCCTTGACCGATGATTTTGAGAATGTGGTGTGCGCGATTGAGGAATCCAAGGACTTGTCAACGCTAACGGTTGAAGAGCTTGCCAAGTCCTTGAGGCACACAAGCAGCGAAATAAGAAGGAAGAACCACCTGATCAACTACTCCAAATGAAGGGAGAGGCTCAGAATACTCAAGGCAAAGGACGTTACCGAGGAGGTATAAGAAGTAATCCTGGTGGTAGAAGCTGAGGACAAGAAGAAGAGAAAAAACAGTTCGGTCAATAAAGTTGACATGGAAGAGGATGAGGTTCATGGAGAGGAGGTTGGTCGAGAACCTCAAATGTTGAGTGCTTCAAGTGTGGCAGATTTTTAAGGAGCAGATTTTTTAATCCTAATAAAATATTTTTTTAATCTTTAAAGAGCAGAATTTTTAATCTGATAAAATATTTTCTTAATTTTTAAGGGTCAGATTTTTTAATCTTAATAAAATATGTTCTAGATTTTTAAGGAGCAGATTTTTTAATCCTAATAAAATATTTTTTTAATCTTTAAAGAACAGATTTTTTAATCTGATAAAATATTTTCTTAATTTGTAAGGATCAGATTTTTTAATCTTAATAAAATATTTTCTAGATTTTTAAGGAGCAGATTTTTTAATCCTAATAAAATATCTTTTTAATCTTTAAAGAGCAGATTAAAAATATTTTCTCAATTTTTAAGGAGCAGATTTTTTAATCTAATCTGATAAAATATTTTCTTAATTTTTAAGGAGCAGATTTTTTAATCCTAATAAAATATTTTTTTTAATATTTAAAGAGCAGATTTTTTAATCTGATCAAATATTTTCTTGATTTTTAAAAAGCAGATTTTTTAATTTTAATAAAATATTTTCTAGATTTTTAAGGAGCAGATTTTTTAATCCTAATAAAATATTTTTTAATATTTAAAGAGTAGATTTTTTAATCTGATAAAATATTTTCTTGATTTTTAAAATGCAGATTTTTTAATTTTAATAAAATATTTTCTAAATCTTTTTGAAGAGTAGATTTTTTAATTTAATAAGAGAAAGGAAATAAAGGAGTTATTATCCCACTGATTGATTTTCTTGAGGTTAGATGTGTGATAGAGAGGGAGATAGTAACTTTTTAAATAAAAGTTACTTTTACCTGCAGCTATATTTTACTGTGCAGGTTACTTTGCAGTTTTACTTTTGAGTGGGCTTTTAAAATTGGGCTTGTTAGGTTAGAAATTTAGGGTTAAAAAGTGTTGTTGCCCAGCTTACTGTTGCTGCTGCCGCTCGAAGCTTACTGTTGCTGCTGCTGCCGCTCGAAGCTTACTGTTGCTGCTGCCGCTCGAAGCTTACTGTTTCTGCTGCCACTCTAAGCTTACTGTTGCTGCGGCCGCTGTGATGCAGAGTTCGTGCCGTTGCCGCTATGATGCGAAGCTCGTGCCGTTGCCGCTATGAGTTGTAAAGCTGGTGGTGCTGCTGCGATTAGCACCGTCGCGATCGGAAGGGACCGCATCGCTGTAATCGCTGCTCCCAGGCGAGTTGCGATTTACAACGGCGATCCAACACGATCCTTGAAGATTGCATATTTTAAGTGGAGCAAGATCGGAGAGGATGCAGAAGATCGTAGACTCGTACGATCTTACGTTTTGGGTCGCAATTTTGACAACCATGGCTCAGAAGAGCATGTGAAATGGTCGAGTAGCTCAGAATTTGAAGAAGAGCTTGTAATCCAAAGGTTAGAGATTGCAAAAAGTGATTTGCAACAAATAGTTGAAAAGGAGGTTAGAGGTAATGCAATTTTACAAACAAGCTTAGAGAGAAGGAAGCAGGCTTTGCAGAAGCGACGCTTAGAACTTGAAAAAGATGTTTCAAAATTGCAAGAACAGTTGCAAGCAGTGATGGATATGAGAGCTGCAATAGAGGTGCAAGATAAGGAGTGGTGACTTGCAATGGATAAGCAGATAGATACAGTTGAGCGCAACAATACATGGAGATTTTATGGTTCCTTAAAAGGTGGTCAGCCTATTGACAAGAATCTGATTAAGAACAAGTTGGCTACTAAGATAGCAAGAAACCCGGTGAGTAACAAGTTGGCCAAAGAGAAGAACAAGTCTACCACCGAAAATGAAGAAATTGGTAGAGGAGAGAACATGTTGGCCACAATGAAAGCGAAGTACAAGTCGGCCACAAACAACGTGAAAACGAAGTCAACCATGATTAAAGTGAAGAACTCGACTATTCATGAAAGGAGCAAGCACAAGCTGAGAGGAGTTATTGCACGTGAGAAGCCAGGATGAAGAATAGAGAAATCAAAATGAAGGATAAGAGAAACATTTAAGTTTATGGGGAGTCTTGTTGGGTTCGGAATAAACTTAAATGAATTAACCATTGAAGTCTTAGTAGTAGTAATTAATGAGTTAGCCGTTGTGGGTAGTTAATGTACTAACCATTGTGGGTAATTAGTGTACTAGCCGTTTATAGCCGTTGTGAGTACAACGGACAGAGAAAAATGAGTCTATAAATGTATTGGGAATTATATGAATGAACAACAAGAGGTGAATCAAGTTTTTTCACAAGGTTAAAGAGTTGTTGTCTACTATACGGTTTAAGGCCCAAGGAGCATAGTTGCTACCATCAAACTTGTAGATAGCGGGTAGTCATAATTGGTGAAAATAGACACGTTAGGTTTCTATGTTAAATAGTGAGAAAAATAGTAAAACATAGAATAACTAGTCAAACACAAAATAGCCAGCTAAACAGGGTTGGAACGGAAGGACTACAGATTCAAAACCAACACAATAGGGTCAGTTTGATCTGACAATGATCTACAAGAAAACTCACCAAACACACTGTCATGGATGGTGGGAGTGAAAAGTCAGAACCAAAGTTCAGATGTCTAGCCTAAAATGGAGTAGTGATTATTGGGGTTGGTCATCCACAACAAGGTGATGTTTGTATTGGTGGTTGTTGACTGGAAAAAGCTCACTAGGAAGTTGTTGCGGTGAACGACATTAACAATGGTGAACAATTACACTGGTGGTGGTGAACAATGAAATAAGAAAAGGAGAAAACAAAAAATCATGGTTGATTATTTGGATTTGTTTTAACTTATGGGCCATGGATCTGGAGGGAAAGTGCAAATTAGGCTATGTTTCTTGTTGGGCTCTTGATACCATATTGAGAAAGAAACTGACAATGCATAAGCTTGTGTTTAGACTACAACAAAGCTAATTAATTTACAGGGAGAGAACATAATTACAGACTATTTAATTACCCTAGTTTAGTCTAATAACATAAATATCGAATCAATCTGATTGATCCCTATATCATCAATTGATTCTAATATAATCAAGGGTTAAATATGTTTTTGGTCCCTTAACTTTTAGTGAATTTTGAAATTAGTCTATTTCGAAACTTTGGACCAATTTAGTCCTTCATCTTTCGAAATACGTGGATTTATTCATTTTAATCAAATTTTGTTAAGTTTATTTGACATTTCAAACGTTTTTCATAATAGTATTTGACTTAACATAAAAAATGAATTTTGGAATTTTGGAATTACGTATGAAACTTTAGACCAATTTAGTTCTTTATCTTTCGAAATACATGAATTTAGTCATTTTAATCAAATTTTGTTAAGTTTATTTGACATTTCAAGCGCGTTTCATAATAGTATTTGACTTAACATAAAAAATGTGTCAAACAGTATAAACAACTAAAATACAATCATGAAATGTGTACGAAATATCAAATAAATCTAACAAAATTTGATTAAAAGGATTAAATCCACGTATTTCGAAAGATGAAGGATTAAATTGGTCTAAAGTTTCGAAGGATTAAATTGGTCTAAAGTTTCGAAATGGACTAATTCCAAAATTCACTGAAAGTTAAGGGACCAAAAACATATTTAAGCTTATAATCAATTACTAAATCTACAAGATTCTAACATATTCACAATATTCTAGCAGTGGGGATGACTTATATGCTAACCCTGTGGTTAAAATTGGTTACAAATGTGCAGGAATTTACTAGATTTTACTATCAATGACTCACTTTTGGAGGATAAATATTTTATGTATCTATTTATTTCAATGTTATTTATTTATCACACGTTTCATTGTATTGGCAGCCGCAACAAAAGGATGTAATTAAGGCACTTCCTAAACCATTGCCTGCATATATGGTGGCTGGTTATATGTCAAACAAGAAAGAAGATGAAAAAAACGAAGATGAGCAGGAAGAGGTTAGATTTCCTTCAAGTTAACTTCCTATTTTAAAGCAATCAAATTTCTGAAACTGAAATCCTTATTTTCATACAAAATAGTTGTTGACACTTGTGTTGATTAATAAACTTTGTAGAATAGTATTGTTCTCAAGCATATGTTTCTATTGACATTTTTGTTCTTTCACTTGAATTCTAGGTCAAGATTTCTATCCCATTAATATCATATGTTTTGCTCATTGTTGCTTTCAGAATGAACAATCTGTTGAGAACTTATCACCACAGGATTTATTAAAGAGACACATTAAACGGGCCAAAAAGGTTAAATTGCGGTATGCTTAACTTGTAGCCCTGCCTTTCATCTTATGGTTTATGCTTTCATCATCTATGTGTGTTGTCGTAAGAACATTAAATGTCTAGTTGATAATCCATTATAAACTGTAGCATACAACTGAATATAGTAGATTTGTGGTCATACACTTTTTGTGAATTTGTGAATCCATGACTTGTGGTCAGAACATTGAAAGACTAAGTTGACAACAAGGTTGTAAAATTGTGATATTACTCATAAGATTGTTGGATCCTACGAGTTTGAGGTGGCTTCCAATGCTTTATTTAGCATAGGATAGTTGTCAGTCCATTGCAAAATTTGCTAGCCTTTGAGATTGTCTTGTTCTAACAAGTTGAAGACCTACAACTTTGCAGGTCAGATTGCACATCCCAATGTACAAAAATCCATTTCATTCCTTTTTTCTCTCTTAACAACTCTTAAGTGAAGCCTCCCTTTTGTCCCACTCATTTGACTTGTGGCACCTTTCCTCTCCCATACTTAACAAACCCTTCTCTATTCTTTGTATGGAGCCCTCTCATTTCAATTTTTCATTTTTCCTCATTTTCGACATTTCTTTGTTTTTTTTTTTTTTTTTTTTTTTGTTTTTAGGTTTCTTACCTTTTGTCTGAGGTCACTTTGTGTGGAATTGTGGATCATATTAACTTTTTGTTGATTTTGAAATTCACAATAGGCTTTTGGGCATTTTGAAATAATCTTTGATTTTGGTTTTTGGTTTTTAGCTAGGGGTGGCAATGCAGGCCGGTCCTGACCTTTTAGGCCCGTCCCGCACTTGGCTCGTAAAATGTGAGTCGGGCTGGCCTATCCCATGTTAAAAATGTGAACTAAAAAGTCTAGCCAGCCTCGCATAAGATTTGACCCGCTTTTTTTTTTTAATAAAAATAAAATTGTTATGATAAAGTTTTCAATATTCAATAAATTGGAAACTTTAACAAGTTTACAAAATTAAGCAAAGACTTTGGAGAGTTGAATGATAAATTAATAATTTAACATTTTCATTATATTCATATGTGAAGTGATAATGCTTGAGTATCTTTTTCATTGTTTCAAAATTTTATGGCTTTTCATGGCATACTTTATCAAACCTCATGTGCTTCTAAACCTCAACAAAATGTGTTGGGTGAGTGTAAGAATAGACATCTCATTGAAACAATTTGCACAATTTTAATTTATGGTGAGATTCCTCAATGATTTTGGGGTGATGCTTTTCTTAGTGTGTCTTATATTGTTAATAACATATCATCTTTGGTTTTAGATAACAAAAATTCAAATTTTATTTTATTTTCTCATGAATCTCTGTGTTGTATATAGAGAAAATAGGGTTTGAGATTAATCTCTCTTGTGTATAAACCACACATAGGATAATCTATTTATAATAGAGAGATGTACAACTAAAAAGAGTAACTGAAAATAAATAGAGTAAATAGAAAATAGTTTAATATTATAATTAACAATATCTAACAATATCTTAACAATATCAAACAATATCTAACACTCTCTATCCCTTATCTTTTAGAGTTTTTGGGTTTGTACTTCATTCATAATTTTTGTTCTAGTCTTGATAAATATCTGTTAGGATTCACTAGATCACAAAAAGGGTTTAAATGTTTCTCTCCTTCTCTTAACCGCTGTTTCGTTTCAGCAAATGTCACTTTTACTGAGTTTTTCCTCTGCTTTAAATCTAATCCTTCTCCTACTACGTCTCCATATGATCAAGTCACTTACCCACTAGTCAAATATACTTATATATGACAATCAAGTTGGTTGAGTCTTCTCTATATTTTATGTCTACTTTTCTCTGCTGTGCTACTTCAACTACCACCATCACTATCCTTCTTGCCTTTGATACCACATTTGTGTCTGAGGTACCACCAGATATATCATCGTGGCAACATCTTCACCCTCCAGCTGGGTCACCTACTAACTCTTCCAGTGCCAACTCCTTCATCTCCTTCTGCTCCCATATCTTGAGTCTGATCTTGCCGTTGTTCACTCATAATCTTTTACCTCATTATATTGCCAATAGTTATCATCGATCGTCTCCATCCCTATACACTTCACTTGTCTTCTATTTCTTCAATGTCAATTCTTAAAATTGTAGGTGCCCCATCCTAGCTATATGAAAGCTATGATTCGTGAAGGTGTGCTCTTCAGAATAGTGAAAACAGAACTAATCACCTATCCTGTCCTCTCAGTTCTTTAGATTGAAATTGCTTATGACTCCGTATAAATCGGATGTAACCGGTACCTCGGTCAGTCTAGAAACTGGCGAATGAATCATTTACTACACTTTACATGTTGCACACCCATTCCGATAGCCTGCCGGATTTGAACTATGTAGAAATGGTAAATCAAAGTGGGAAACTTTGGAAGATGAAATTTAATAACATTTTTTGGTACTGGGTAGTTTGGACCCAGATTTCTTAAATGATGTTAACTCGACAACAGTATATACTTTTAATACAATGTTACAATTGTACTTCATTCAAATACACTGCTTATACGGGTCTACTAATAATACATGTATTGTTTTTCTTTATTGGGATACACCATGCTTTAGGATGAAATAAACATATTAACAATGTTATTACTTTCCTTTTTCTGCACATAGATTAAGGGAAGAACGGTTACACCGTATCACAAAGTACAGAAGTAGGCTTAGGCTTTTGCTTCCTGCCACTGAACAGTGTAGAACTGACACGGCTGCTGGGAACTGACCTTGCTGACTATATAGACATCAAGGCTATTGCTGGACTCTAACAGGCCCAACTTGATTCAAAATTGTATTTGTGGTTTATTGAAAACGTATTCTGTAGTAAATGTATAAAACTAATTGAAAATGGTCATATTTTTCAGTTTTTTCTACACAATATCTACATTGGTTGGTCTTTGACCTGGAAATTTGCAATAGTTAGAGGTTGAATGAATGGCGATGACTCAGAAGTCACTGTCTGCTTAAACCACTGTTTATTCTTGTGGGTTGATAGGATGATCAACCTATTAAAGGTAGGTATGACTTATCCGTATCTCCTAGGAAGATTATAATGTATTGTTTTGGAGGATCATGCATTTAAGTTAATTTGTTTTTGAAGAATAATAGTTTTAGTAGCATACTTGAGAATTTTTTAATTAGAAAAGCAGTCCTCTTGAAATTAATCCGTTGCCTGATATGTAATATATTAGCATTTAACTTTTTTTAAATCTCAGATGGCTGCAACTTACAGATTTCTGTTCTGGAAAATCAAATCTGAAGAATTCAATAACCCTTCCATGAAGTTTATTCTAGAATCAATTCTACTATATTTCAAAATTTTCGTTCTGTATTGATTAATGTCATTTCATATTTTTGGAGGCAAAAAATAGGTTATTTATTCCTTCCTCCCTCCCTCGTATGGTTTCTTCATGCACACTGTTGAAAAAATCTAAAATGCCTATGTTTTAGAATTCCAGACATTGGAATTGGAAGGGTATTCTAGATTGCGCAATTAAAAATATATTTTCAAATATAAATACATTATGTAATCAATTAATGTATTGTGTTGAACTTAGAAAAAAAAAAGAGTTGAAAAGAGTGTCTTTTTAATTTAAGTAATAATAATATAATCTGTATAATATCATAATATTAAATACTATAAATGCTTATCTTACACTTAAACTATATAATAGTAACATAATTGTAATTGTACAATTACGAATAATCTGCATTAATAATATATAATATTTTATCAATAGATTTTAAATATTTTGTCAAATCAATTTTGTTGACATTTTGAAATACATATATAGATTTAAAAATATATTTTAGGTTTTTTTAATTGTGTAATCTGTAATGCATTTTCTTATTGCTTAATTCAAAAATATATATATTTTAGATTGTACATCTGAAACGTACTTTTGAATTAGGCATGTATTTTAAATTATACACAATCTTGAATATGTTTATAAATTTTTATGCAATCTGAAACACATTTTTATTCTTGATTGCATAATCCAAGATCGATTTTCAGATTATGTAGTTCAAGATATTTTTGACTCATGGACATTTTGAACTTTTTTCACACTTATAGAGGTGAAGAAGAATGTAAGGGAGTGTTAAAAGAAATTAGATAAAATATATAGTAGTAGTTTGATATTTGATGAAGTGAGCAGAGAAACCTAGATCAAACAATTACTTTCTGCACTCCATAGTTTCTCCATACACCTTCATGGAAATGTTTTAAAAGACAAATATGCCCATGTACCCATATATGTGTGTGTATTATTTAACCTTAATAGTTGCAAACCAATATCCAAAATTTTAGCTCTTGTTTTCATTATTTGTGAAGGTCAACTTGTTACTTCTCATTTTCATGTTTGTTTATATTTCGTAACTGTAATGTCCTTTTGTGTTCGTTGATTTGTAACACTTTTAGATTATACAATTATTGTTACACATGCTCAATCCAAAACATTTAAAAAAAATTTAGGATCGTTTCAAACTGTGCAATTGAGAATGCACTTACAAATATAAAAATGTATCTTGGATTCCATAATTTAGAATATAAAAATATCCTTTGGATTAACTCTTTAGTTTTCCGTTGTTTTATTTTATGTTGTATTGTTTCATTTTAATTTGGACAAATATGGTCAGGAGTAGGGATGGCAACGGGGCGGGAACGGGTATCATGATCCCATCCCCATAATAAAAATTCATTCCCATCCCGATCCCCAAACCCAACGGGTATACAACTTTTGACCCATCCCCATCCCCACCGGGTAACGGGTATTTTCTTATACCCATACCCATTTTTTTATTGTTCCATATATCAATTAAATATTTTTTATAAAAAAAATTTAAAAATCACACCAACGAAATCATGATACTATCAAAATATTCAATATTAAAATAACATACTCTTTTTGATTTTCATGATGTCAAATATTAAGAAAAATATTATAATAGTATAAATCTCAAATTAAAGTATCAAATAACAACTAAA
>Ga0214543_1006744_pt1 | contig 20229 bp, 7 predicted proteins | sample CNSS2metaG_FD_160094 | JGI IMG/M metagenome (GOLD analysis project Ga0214543, IMG submission 160094) | Root nodule microbial communities from cowpea collected in UCLA plant growth center, Los Angeles, California, USA - CNSS2 | ecosystem: Host-associated > Plants > Roots > Nodule | place: USA...
TTTCCGGTGTTTTTTTTTTTTTTTTTTTTTCAAATTTTGTATTTATAAAAAAAAATATTAGTTATATTTGAAGTAAATGAGGAATTGTTTTTTTTAATATTTTGAAATATAAACATTGAAAGTAATATATAAAAAAGATATTTTAATAGGAAAAAAGTTGTTTGGTGAATTTGTTTGTGATCAAATAAAAAGTTTAATCCTATGTGAAAAATAGAAAGACAACTTCATAACTAAAGAGGATTGTACACTAAATATTTCCAAAATTTGTTAGCGTGTTTTTATCTTGAGAAAATAAGTTTGTTTATATATAATATGAAAATACATTGGATTGAAAGACGACAGTTAATTCAATATTTGTATAATTAATAATAATACTATTATTAATAACATTTGTAACACTCCATTTAATTTAATATACAAAATTAAAGGAAGCATTACAGAAAGATAATGTAATAGCGTAGTCCTGGAGTTTAAAACTCAACTCCTTACAAATTCAAGGCACACCATGATGTCCAAAAGAAAACTGGATAAAAAGTTTACAAAGAAAGTATGTAGATCCAAGGACAAACAAGTACATGGGCCTTAGCCCTAAAGAAAAGTCCAATAAAGAAACTAAAAACAAGCCCATGCAGATTATGCAGTGGAACCATCACCTCCTTGTTGCCCGTGGGTGTTCCTCGCATCTGCTCACACCAACAAGTTGATGATCATCGCAAGAGAGAGTACCACACAGCAGAACACACAACAATAAAAGTAGGATAAACCAGAGTATAAAAGATTTCATCCATATGATCAAAATACATATTCACCATATCATACACACATACCAACCAAGCATGTTATTGTTGGGCCTTCACAGCAATTACGTAGGCCCACTCCACTACTTTTCTCACTTTCTCTCCTGATGCTTCCACACCACACACGTACACACTTTTCTAACCTACCCTCTTTCTCCTTTTCTTCGTTCTCTCTCTTCACTCTCCGCTTCACACTAAGCTTCTGTTCGAAGCTTCTTTTCCACTCCACCGTCAAGCTGAGACTTTCTTCTTCTAACTCTCTCTTTGATAGCCACGTTTCTCTATTTCTCACTCATTCACTATTTCTTTTCTATTTGCAGGACACGCACCAGCTTTCGTCCAAACTGGAATAATGAAGAAGAAAGAAAGCAGCAAGGGAAATATGCTTACAGAGAGAAGGTAAAATCGCTTTTTTATTGAATATGCGTGTGTATCTAACTAGTACATGAAATTGAAGCAAGTATTTATATGCTGTTAGTTTGCTCTATTTCTAACAGAAACAAAAACTGAAACTGAAACTAATTTTTGGTTACAACTGTCAACACCCCCCTTAATCCAAAAATTCTAGGCTAGTCATCCCAAGATCCTTCCTCAGCTTGGCGAACCTTGCTTGCTTTAGAGGCTTGGTGAAAATGTCCGTTGTTTGCTCTTCTGTGTGACAGTACGTCAGCGTCAGCTTCCCTTTGCTCACTTGATCACGAAGAAAATGGAACTTCGTGTCAATGTGTTTGCTCCTTCCATGCAGTGTAGGGTTCTTTGATAGGTTGATTTTATCAATATTGAGTTGAACTGGTTTCATGTATTCCAGCTTCAACTCCTTCAAAACTTCTTCCAGCCATATACTCTAACAAGCTGCTTCTGAGGCAGCTATGTACTCTACTTCACATGATGACAAGGCCACAACATTTTGCTTCTTTGAGCACTAAGAGATTGGTGCACTCAAATATCTGAATAAGTACCCATATGTACTTTTTCTCTCAACTTTATCCCCACACCAGTCTGACTCTGAAAATGCCTCAAGCATTGCTCCATTATGGTCATCTGCCTTTGGGAAGAAAATTCCCCAATCTGTAGTGCCTTTTAGGTACCTTAGGATGTGTTTAGCAACTGCCAAGTGGGGTGTTCCGGGGTCATGCATGAATCTGCTGATCAGACCTACTCCATAGCTCAAATCTGGCCTGCTATTACACAGAAACCTAAGTGAACCTACTATCTGCTTGTATAAAGTTCAATCTACCACTTCAGCCTCCTTTTCTTCTATCAGTTTTATTCCAGGCAGCACTGAAATTATAGCCTCATTGCACTCTTCCATCTTGAATCTCTTCAGAATCTCCTGTGCATATTTCTTCTAGTGTAGAAACACTCCACTAGGAGTGTGTACAAACTCTAGCCCAAGAAAATAGTTCAGTGTTCCTAAATCTGTCATCTCAAACTCAGCCTTCATCTTTTCTTTAAATTCTCCAACCTCTACATCTTCATTTCCTGTAATGATTAAGTCATCAACATACAAGCACACAATGAGTGTATTTGTATGACTTGTGTTTTTCACATACACACCGAATTCAACTATGCATTTCACAAATCCCAGTTTGGCTAGAACTGCATCAATCAACTTGTTCCAGGCTCTAGGGGCTTGTTTGAGCCCATACAAAGCCTTTCTTAATCTGTACACAAGGTGCTTTCTCCCTTCCTTCTCAAAACCAGGTGGTTGTACAATGTATACCTCCTCTTCTAGTGGGCCATTAAGGAAGGCTGAATTCACATCCATTTGAACCATCTTCCAGCCTTTAGAACTTGCTACTGCTGTAACTAGCCTCACGGTCTCCATCCTAGCTACAGGGGCAAATACCTTTGTGTAGTCAATTCCTTCTTATTGTAGGAAGCCCTTTGCTACCAATTTGGCCTTATACTTGGCCACACTCCCATTAGGTTTCAACTTTAGCTTGAAAACCCACTTCACATCAATAGGTAGTTTATCTTGTGGCAGTGTAACTAATTCCCATGTTCTATTTTTCTCAATTGCCTCCAACTCCTCTTTCATAGCATTCCTCCATTCTCTCACCTTTAGAGCTTCCTTCCAGGTTATGGGTTCTGTGTCAGCCATCAAAGCTTGGTGAACTAGATCACCGGTTCGTGTAATTACACCATCTCCATAAACTTCATGTCCAGCAAGTCTAGTAGAGGGAAACCTCATCCTCCGAGTCCTTTTGTTGTCTGAAACAACAACTGAATGCTCAGTTTTATCCTCAAGAACACATGGAATATGTGTTACCGTATTCTCCTTCTCTTCCCAACTCTAGCTGGCTATCTCATCTACTACCACATCCCTGCTAATCACCACTGTTTGCCTTTCTGGGTCATATAGCTTGTATGCACCTGTTGGATGGTACCCAATCAGGATCAGGGGCTCACTCTTGTCATCTAGTTTCTTTCTCTTCTCATCTAGAATATGTCTATAGCATATTGACCCAAAAATCTTCAAGTGTTGCACGTGTGGCTTGACACCAGACCAAGACTCTTCTGGTGTCACAAACCTTAGTCTTTTGGTTGGGCACCTATTAAGAATGTAGGCAGCAGTAGTTACTGCCTCTCCCCAATAGCCATTTAGCAGGCCTTTACCTTTCAACATACACCTTGTCATATCAACCAACATCCTATTTCTCCTCTCAGCCAGCCCGTTGTGTTGTGGTGTATAGGGGGCAGTCACTTCATGCACTATCCCCTTTTCTTCACAAAACTTGTTGAACTCTCTGGACTTGTATTCACCACCTCCACTAGTCCTCAAAATTTTTAACCTGTTGTCAGCCTGTCTTTCAACACGGGCACAAAACTTTTCAAAAACAGAAAACACCTCTCCTTTATCAAGTACACCCATATTTTCCTCGAAAACTCATCTACAAATGTGGGGAAGTATTTGTTTCCTCCTAGTGATGGTGTGTCTAGGGGACCACACAGATCAGAATGCCTCACTTTCAGTACTTGTTTGGCCCTTTTTGGTGCAGAGTCTGTAAATGCCTTCCTGGGCTGTTTGCCAATCACACACCCTTCACGGATTTTGGCTGGTAACTCGATCTGTGGTAGCCTTTCCACCATTTTCTTGCTACTGAGTTGGTTCAGGCTTTTAAAATTCAGGTGACCATATCTGTAATGCCACAACCAACTCTCATCCTCCACATTAGCAACTGCTAGGCACTGTATTTCAGTAGTGTCTAGATTCACCTTAAATGTCTTGTTCTTGGATAGTGGTGCCCTAATCACGAGCCTCTGTTGTGAGTCATAAATCTCAATCAATTTTTGCTGCATGTTCATGGTGTAGCCCTTCTCTAAAAGTTGTACAAGGTTGAGTAAATTATTCTTCATGCTTGGAACGTATAGAACATCATTCATGTAGGCCACCTTGCCATCCTTCCTTGTGATCATTACCTTTCCAATTCCTTATGCCACAATGGAGCTATTATTTGCAAATTTAACACTATTTCTCATACATGGATTAAGATCAATCAACCAATTCTTGTTTCCAGTCATATGATTAGAGCACCCTATATCCAAGTACCAAGACATGCTATCCTCTTCAATGCCTGTTGTCGCCATCAGTAGTACTTGGTCTGAATCAGACCCATTTCCTTCCTCTTGTGCCATATTTGCTTCTTCTCCTTTTTGCCCCTTCTTTGATCTATCCTCCTGCCAACACTCATAAGAATAGTGTCCGTATTTTTCACAATTGTAGCACTGAACTCTTCTTTTATCATATGGTCTCCTGCCACCTTTTCCTCTTTCTCTGTTTTGATATTCGCCTCTACCTTTAGACCCATTGTTCTTAGATTTTTCTTGGGTCTTTGTTTCACTATTTCTGCCACCACTTCTGCCTCTAGATCTGCCTCTAGACCTTCCTCTACCTCTGCCTCTCCATCCACTTCCACCTCTGCCTCTAACTCCATAACTCACCTTGGCCTGTAGAGCCTGTTTAGTCACCTTCTCACCATTCTTCCTTTCATTCACTCTCTGTTCATGTGCTTCTAGAGAGTTTTGCAGTTCTTTTATTGTCATAACATCAATATCCCTTGACTCTTCTATGGCCACCACAACGTGGTCAAACCGTGGAGTTAAAGTCCTCAAAACTTTTTCTACAATTCTGTTGTCTTCTATGTTCTCATCACACGCTCTCATGGCATTGGTGATCACCTGCAATCTGTCAAAATACTCTGCCACAGTCTCCTTTTCTGTCATAGAGAGAAGTTCATATTGCCTTCTCAAGGATTGCAGTTTCACCTTCTTCATTTTCCCAGAATTTCCATACCCATTTTGTAAGATCTCCCAAACCTCTTTTGTTGTAACAACTTTTGAGATTTTCTGAAAGATAGGGGCAACAACACATTGATGCAGCAATACACGAGCCTTGCAGTCCAACTTCTTCATCTCTTTGTATGTTTTCTTGACTTCTTCATCAGCATTCTTGGGTGGTTCTTTGAAACCCACTTTCACAACCTCATCAATTTCTTGAAATCCAAGAATAACGTCCATCTTTACACACCAATCATCATAGCCCTTTCCATTAAATACGAGTAAGCTTCCCGGGATCAAACCTCCACTAGCCATGAGTAGAGCACACAACAATATTCCCAAGATTCCCTTTCTTGAACCTTGCTCTAGATACCACTCTGTTGGGCCTTAACAACAATTACGCAGACCCACTCCACTGCTTTTCTCACTTTCTCTCCTGATGCTTCCACACCACACGCGTACACATTTTTCTCACCTACCCTCTTTCTCCTTTTCTTCGTTCTCTCTCTTCACTCTCTGCTTCACACTAAGCTTCCGTTCGAAGCTTCTTCTCCACTCCACCGTCAAGCTGAGACTTCCTTCTTCTAACTCTCTCTTTGATAGCCATGTTTCTCTATTTCTCACTCATTCACTATTTCTTTTCTATTTGCAAGACACGCACCAGCTTTCGTCCAAACTGGAATAATGAAGAAGAAAGAAAACAGCAAGGGAAAGATGCTTACAAAGAGAAGGTAAAATCGCTTTTTTATTGAATATGCGTGTGTATCTAACTAGTACATGAAACTGAAGCAAGTATTTATATGCTGTTAGTTTGCTCTGTTTCTAACAGAAACAAAAACTGAAACTGGAACTAGTTTTTGGTTACAACTGTCAACAATTATGACTTCTCAGGCAATACACTAAGAGACGACTCAACTCACCCGGATATATATAACCTGGTCGGATTCAGCGGATGCTTGCACTTGTGGTGGATACCTCTGCTCACCCCCGAGCTATGTGTTACAAGTGTTACGATGAATCAATTTCCCTCACCACAAGATTAGCCCTTAATGAATTTCAGGCCTCCTGCTACTCTCACTATAGGAGTCAATCCGCTTTAGGTGAGACTAACTGACTCCTTAGAGTGTCAAGATGCAACCTTACCTTGATTCCTTACCCAGTTATACAAATGGGGCACCACCATGGACACCCACTAACAGGGACCATGAAATTACGTCCCGACCACTAAAGCGTGACCCAGAAAGTCTCACCTAGAGACCCCAAGGAATTACACACTGACACAGACCGATCATAATCACACAGTCAATTCACTATGCATGTATGCTTTCACCATATTACCCTTTAAAGCCAACACCTTTCATGTTCCAGGCCCAACTCATTTCAACTCATCATAAACCATCCACGCATAAAGGATTTCCAACTCATCTCATTATCATGCCTCTTTAATACCAACCATTTCATTAAAGTCTCATGCTAAGCTCATATCAACCCATTATTCACAACTCATGACTTGCACCACTCATACATACTCATTTATCTCATATTTTCAACTCAATACTTATAACCAATCAAGCATTATTCATACAAAGTTAAGAAAACAATCACAACTCGCACTGCCTCACCCAGCACCTCGCTCAGGCTGAAGGGTCTCGCTCAGGCGAGCCCCCTTCACCTAGGCGAGGGCTCAAAAAAGGGGGAACAGTAGCTCACACGGGATCTCGCTTAGGCGAGACCCCTCTCGCTTAGGCGAGACCCCTCTCGCTTGGGCGAGATGCTCGCTCGCTCAGGAGCAACGTGGGTCACCTGAGCGAGCGCTTGCATGAAATGTCTTGGGTGAGCCTTTGTTGATCTCGCCTAGGCGAGCCATGCTCGCTTGGGCGAGAAAACCAGTGTTCACCACTGTTCTCTCGTGCACAAACACCCAACAGATTCACCAAGGGTTCAATATTATCACACACAGATTCACAACAGCATACCAACATATTTCAAACGGTAAAATAGTGGTATAAATAGCATATCTCAAAAGAAAAGGTGAACCCTAGCTTCTCGTACCTGGAAACGTTAGCTAAGGCTTTGATACTCGAACAGTGAAGGACAGTAGCTCAAAGGACAGTTTCGCAAGCTGAAAAATGGTAGGACAAGTTCCAAAAACGAGCTCATTAGAAAGCTCTAACTGAGAACATACGGAAGAGACAAAATGAACATAGAGCTTGAGTTGGGAGGGAGTTACGCGGAACGGAAGAATGAGGCTGAGCTTGCTAAGCTATGACGACTCCAAACCCTAGCAGAGGAGGACGACAGCTGCTCTAAGAGATGTGTGGAATCTGTTTTTATGAAGAGTAGTTACAAGTTAGGGTTTTAGGGTATCTTAGGTCAAAAATTGAATTGGGCCAACCCCATTTAGGCCCAAAAGATTGGGTAGCCTCTAAAATAAGATGGGCAGAAACAATTGGGCCTTACAACATTAATATTAATAATAAAAGTAATAATTCTAAATATTTATTAATATTAATATTAACACTAATAATTATAATTATAATTATAATAATAACAATTCAAATAATAATAATAATAATATGGATCCAGTAAAAAAGAATAATAGTATGAAACCAATTCAATAACTAAACACAAGTATTCTTGCTAATAAATAAATTGAAAATAAATAATATTTATTTCAGAAAAATAATAACAATTTTTTTTTAATAATAATGTTCATAATAATACTAATGTAATATAACTAATAATAATAAGTAGTGACTGGTATTGAGACATATCATATGTACAGTTATTATTGTTTTTAAAATTATATTAAGAAAATTAATATAATTATAAATAATATGATATTTTTTTTAATATATAATCAAAGAATGAATGTTAGTTATGTGCACACATACATGTATATAATTTGTAATTTAATTATATGTCTTAGTCTATGAAATTATTTTATGATTATATTAGATAAATTAAAGTTAGCTCCTTTGTATCTAAAGCTTGTGATAATCCTAAGAAAAATTTTCTGGTCAATCAAATATCAGAAAAATTTCTTTGGTCAATTTTTATCTCGTAAAAGAAAAGACATTTTACATCCATATCTATTTTTAGCTATAATTATTAGCTATAACGTCAGGAAAATATGATAATTTTAAAAAACATGTGACTTTGTCACTTTTCTTAGTAAAAAAATTCTATTACGAAATTCAAATACACTTTATTGTGTTATAATTAGACCTTCAATTCAGATTTGTATCTTTCATTATGCATGCTCTATAAAATATTTTTTAAATTAAATAGATCCACACTAAAGTATAATGAAAACAACACTTTAATGTTAAATATATTAATAGTAAAGTAAAGTAAAAGTAGTGATTTAGGAGAAAAAAAACTCCTAGCCAACTTTAGTGCATGCCTTCAAGAATGAACCCACAGTTACATGATCATGATTGATGGGTTGATTTGTGATGAATTCATGAATGCAATTTATATGCACCGAAACATGTTGAGAGTGTGGGAGTTAAGGGAATTTGGCTTGAGTGTGACTCATTTTTGTTTTGTTAAACTTTCTCCGATCAATGAATTGTGCTTTGGATTATTAGGGAGGAATGACCCATGTGTTTGCATATTATCATGGAAATGCAGTCTAAAATCTTTCATATTTTTAGTGTGAAGAAATTATTGTGATAAGTTAATCTTGAATAAAGTGTAAGATTTTTTATTTTTGTTTTTCTCTATCATGACTTTAGTGTATTTTGCCATGATTCTGTTATTGTTTATTTTTTACTTTAACAAATATTCCATGTGATAATAAATGAAATAGAATTTCATAATGATATTTTATTTGAGACTATAATTTTATATAATTTACTATTAAATTTAAATAAAAATATTGTAGCAAAAATTAATTATTAAATTTAAAATTAATTTACAAATTTATAAATATTAAAATAAAAATTTAAATAGAATCAAATACGTAATCCTAATTTAACTATCAGCATTATCTATATAACTTTTGCTATGTTGGCTTCTTGAAACATCTCTTAATATTTCTAAGACCATGTACAATTAATGATATATAAGAATAGTTTAAACATGTTAGTTTTTTACTAATAACAATATTAATAATACTAATAATAATATTAATAAGGCTAATTATAATTTTAATGTTGATAATAATAACAACAATAATCATAATTATATTAATAATAATAAAATACAAACAATGATTATAGTAATAATACTAATGTAAATCATGTTGAAACTCCATTGAAGTTGCAAAGAAAAACCTATGATACAACAATCCACCATATTTCAAGTCCTTCGATTCCTCACCCAACTTTATATCTAGGAAACAAAAAGAACATAGTGTGAAAACTTTTCCTAGTGACAAAATCTTTCAAATATACATACTTTATTTCATTCCACACCTCTTGAAAACAAAAAAACACGTAGTGGGAACACTTTTATTATATTTGAAAAAAAAATATTTTTATTTTAATTTATATTAAAATATTAATGTAATATTCTTATATTTAAATAAATAATTATGAGTAATTTTTGTATAAAAATTTTAATAATATGAGAAAAAGATAAGTAATCAATTATGAGTACTTTTTATATAATATATTAAATAAAATTAAAATTTATAATTAAATTTCTGAATTATAAATTATATTAAAATGAAATGTATATACATGTTTTAAATTAAGATGTAGGCATATTATACAATACAACATAAAATTGATGTTTAAATTTTTCAATAGAAGCATATATAAATATATACCTATAAACAATTTAAACCAGAGATGAACGTCAAAGAAGCATTTGTTTAATAATAGTAATAATAATACTAATAGTAACAATACTAATAATAATTATAATACTAATAATAATTATAATAATAATAACAATACCAATAATATAAATAATAATAATAACAATAATAATAATAATAATAATAATAATAATAATAATAATAATAATAATAAAACTACAAATATTAATAATAATACTATTGTTATGATTAATTGAAATAATATACCAATAATGATAATGCTAATTCTAATCCTAATAACAATAATTTTAAATAATAATAATAATAATAACAATTATAATAATAATAATAATAATAATAATAATAATAATAATAATAATAATGTTAATATCAATATTAATGACGATACATACAATAATATTATACTGATAATAATAATAAGGGTTAAATATGTTTTTGATTCTTTAATTTTGAGCGAAAATTTGATTTAGTCTATTTTGGAAATCTTGAACCAATTTAGTCCTTCAACTCTGTAAATGCGTGGATTTAGTCCTTTTAAGCAAATTTTATTAAGTTTATTTGACGTTTCAAACACATTTTTTATTATAGTATTTTAGTTTGTTTACCTCGTTTGACATATTTTTCTCTTCAATGTTAAATGATAAATGCGTTTTTAAATGTCAAGTAAACTTAAAAAAATTGTTTAAAGGACTACATCCATGCATTTATAAAGATGAGGATCTAAATTGGTTCAAAGTTTCAAAGTTTTCAGAAGGACTAATTTCAATTTTCACTAAAGGTTGAAGAATCAAATCATATTTAACCCTAATAATAATAATATCAATATTATAGATAATAATAATAATACAAATACTTATTATTTTATAATATTTAAATAAACAATTAATTTATATAAATATTTTCAAGTATTATAATTATGTATAATTATATATATAATATTTACATAAATATTTTTAAAATATGAAAAAAAAATTGAAAATATTTCTAAATCATAGGGATCTAGTTAAATCATTATTTTGAACAATGGAGATATAACTATATCCATAAATAATAACCAATGCTAATTACTAATTTATAATTGATCCTTAAATAATAAAGATACGATTGTATTTTTTTAATAATAAAATCTGGTTATATTAAGTGTTGTTATTAAGATAGTTAAAATCAAGACTATGAGTAGGATGATAAAGAGTTTATATATTCGCAGATCAAGTAGATTATAGATTTCACTTTTTATAATAATATATATATATATATATATATATATATATATATATAATTATTCCATTTTATAAGGAATAAAAAATAATCCAACTTTGTCTTTTGAAATTTTAAATAACATGTATGAAAATAATTAATGTAATAAAATATGGAAATACGAAAATAATTAAAATAAAATAACGGAGAGAAAATAAATAAAAAAACAATTAGTTATTCGTCTTCATAAATAATATTAATATAAATTTCTTTATACAAGAAATAATAAATAGTAACATTATAATTAATAAATACTAAATGTTATTATGCTTTGGTTGTATACAAAATTGTTGCTGTAAAATTTGGAAATTATAATTGTATTAAATTTTAATTGAAAGTGTTGTAGTGTGTTGCAGTTGAACTTTAGTTGTATTATATTTTATTGAGAAATAAATTTTAATTGGATTAATATTTAATTTAGGTGAAAAGTGATTATGTGAGTGAGAACACATATAACAATGTATAATTTTAATTGTTCACCAAAGTATACAAGTAGTGCAACAGAAAATTAAAAAAAAAATTACGCTTTACATTATTTTAGGATTTTATTCGACGATCCTACCGATCTTACTATATTATGATTATGAATGGGATCAAACGTGTAAATAATATATAAATCATAGGATCATATGATTTTACGATTTAAATCTCGATTTGACTATCTTGGTTCTTATTATATTTTGCAAATTAGTTTTATAATCTTGTTTTGTTCGAGTCTTCAAACATGTGTAACTGTTTATAAAGATTTGTTGTGATATCATTAGTATAAAACTTGTAAAAAATATTCAAGAAATTTTTAACAAAATTTCATGTTTATAAAAGTTATGGATATTAATTATTATGATTGTTATAATAAAATAGTTATGATCGCCAATAAATATGTCAATATAATAATATGTGTTTAGTTGCAGGAAAAAAAAACAAAAAAAAACTTTCATTGTCATCAGGCATTTGTGCTTTAGTAAGTGATTAATTACTCTTTTCAATTGTTCTTTTCAATATAGAAACTATTGACCATTAGTGACACGTAAAACCTAAATAGTTGACCAATTAATTAGTGAGATGTAAGTTTTTTTCTTGTTATTTAGTTAACAACATATTCAGACACTACCATAGCATAGTTGTTGATGATTGTCTTTTTTTCATTTTAATATGTCAAGCAATCAACTTCTATTCATTGAATTCATGTGTAATTTTTAGCCAATAGCAAAACTTAGAGAAGAATGGTCTGTGATGATCTAAATGAAAAAACTTAAGTCAAAGATAGTGACTAATAGGCTTTATTTTTGACACATGTTCAAGTTCAACAATCCAATAAAAACAAATTTTAAAGAATGTATTTGTTCTATTTGTCCAATAAATCTAAACGTAACTATTTATAAATAATTCAGAACCATTAATGTTGTTTGTCCAACAATTTCCAACACAAACCTTCACCGATTACTAACATCATGGAAATATTGTTGCGAGCAAAAATTAAGCATTTTAACATCTAAATACAACTGGAGTTGTAGTCAAAATTAAGATATATCACAATTCGAGTAGTAGAATTTCAAAGCCCTATTGCAAAAACATGGTGAACATAAACCATTAAGAGAAAATTTGAGACAAAGAAAATTGTATCATAATGCCATTGTCGACGAAGTTAATAATTGATCTAGAATGAGTTGAAATCAAAACTAAATAATAAAACCACAATTAACAACTCTAATAAAACTTATGATTTACTATAACGACTCGAACCTAACAACCCTTCCAAAAGAATTTGTGATAAACATGTTTTATTGCTGATATCTATGGAAAACTGCTAATGATGGTCAGCTTTGTCCTGCATCAAGAACTGCAAGGAAAACATAATTGAAGCTCCTCAGCTAGCCACCAATATTTGATAAAATACGCATAAAAGAAGTTAAGAATGTGTTTGTACTTTCATTCTTAATCATGATAAGTTTATGATTTACTAGTATTATTATTACCTTGACAACCAACGTTCGAACCCCGACATACTTATTAATTTGCAACACAAACCTTCACCGATTACCAACATCAGGTAGCCTCTAATTGATTTAATATAATTTAACTTGGTAATTTGCAAAAGAATAAAAAATGCAACAATACAACTACAAGCATTTAACACTTGGAATTTGGTATGAAAACATGTTACCAATAACTTGTTAAATAGATCAACTTAATTTCCAGTTGCAACTTGTAACAACGTCTACATTCTACAAGTTATCAACTCATTGAACCATTGAACAAATAAATAGGAGAAAAACAAAAAGCAGAGTAAAAAAATTCTTGGAAATTCAACAATAGAAGCACCTTCATCTTCAAATAATGGTCTTCCTCGACATAATACTCATATGTTTCCAGCAAATAATATTAATTGTTGCATTTTTAAGCTAAGCAAAGTTTATATAGAAACAAAAGATAAAATCTTACTCATTATGACCACATTTTTTCACATTTCTTGTTGACCTGCCAAGAAATAATACATCTTTTGAGAGAAGAAACAATAACATTCTACCAATGGTTGAATATCACTAAATAACTCAGCTGCAAACATAAAATCAAAGGTGATAAGAAATCTAGAAAGTATATATCGAAGATAATGCTTAAACTAAAAAAAAGATGTAGCTCGTTGAAATTTATATACTAATTGAAAATGAGATACTAAACAAAAAATGACCTTTTGTCCACTTTTTGAATTAAAGATACTGTATTCATTAAGTTAACAGATAACCCAATTTTAATTTTTTTTAGTAGAAAACATTTCCATAGAGAAAAAAAAGCAATAAAAAAGAATGATATTATAATAAAACATGGTAAAAAAATTTAAAAATCATGGTTTCATAACATAAAAATATCACAAGAAACCATTTCTAGAAAAAAAACTTCTACAACATTCAACTTTGAAGAAAATAAGACATATTTGGATAGAGTATGTAATTTGTAGGCCAACATTCCACGCCATCTTTACTGAGATTTCATGTCAAATATAAAATGAAAAACTAAAAAAAAATATAAACAAAAACTAACTACAAATAAAACAATTTTAGAATCCAAATAGCTCCTAAAAATTTAAACGTGTACAAAATTTTTAATAAATAAACTAAAGTGCGTAAAAATTGAAATGAACAATATTAAAGGATCTAAAGATAGGTAATGAATGCAAAGAAATTTAAATATTATTATATCTTTAAGTCATCAATTCCTAGAGCTTTGAGTGATCACAAATATAATCCCATAGATAGCTTGAAAAGTCAGGAAGACAAACCAAAGATAAGTTATGGAAGACTTCCCAAACTGTTAATAAAAAAACTATGATTAAACCATACCAATAGTATATGTGAAAAAGAACAATAATATTAATAGAAACATTAATATTAACAGAATTTTTTCGCTCATCAATTTTAAATACTCAACTTGACAGGTTAATCATTATTGTTAACTAACTAAGAAATGGAAGCATATACCACAAAGAGATAGAAGCAAATTGATAAATAGACAAATCTTCTCCATCTGGTTTTATTAGATAGATCTCCTACAAAGAGATTTCCCAGTAGTCAGTCTTTACAAATGTAAATTGCTTGTCTGGTTTAATGAACACCTAACAGATAAAAATAAAATTAAGAAAACATGATTTACAGAATTGTACTCACCAGTGTTATGCGAAAAAAAAAATGCTACTTTCATTCCACAACTGTAATAAAAACATTTCTTCCATGGCACAAATTACAACATATCACAACATTTTATTTAGAGAAGAAACAATAACATTTAGCAGTGGTTGAACATCACTAAATAACATAGCTGTAAACTAAAAATCAAAGGTGATGAGTGATCTAAAAAGTATATATCAAGGACAATGCATAAACCCAAAAGAGATGGAGCTAGTTACACAAATATATATATATATATATATATATATATATATATATATATATATATATATATTTAGGGAGTACTTAGAGCTGGACTTAGACTTGCTACCACTATGGTTGGAAACAGAAGACTTGTTCTTAACTTGCTTCTTTGTTGCTCAATAACAACTTCAAATGTTGATGGCAATTCAATGATCATGTCGAAAATTCGTTTCCGGTCATCTTTATCAAACCCGAATCTGGTTCTAAAATAGAATTCGACATATAAAAGTTTATTAGTTTATTCAATGAGCAACACCAATTACAAATACAAAGCATAAATGATTAATGAAAACAAAAGTAGGCCAATATTGATATCATAGTTCCCAATCCCTAAAGCTTGGATACAAATCTCATCACGTAATGCTCACAGGTAACCTGAACAAATAAATAAAAATTATTAGAAATGAATATAAAATACAAAATACAAAAATAACAAAATACAATAGGTACAACTTTCAGTATACCACAACCATTTGGAATGAAGGACTGGGAACAAAAAATATGTTTTTGAAAATAATAAAACAAATGGGTAACTATAAAAGAACCTGATAAACAAAATGTCTAGAATTTGTTCTTAAAGCTAGACGTACATACATCTTTTTCCTCAAACAAAAAAAATATATATAATGGACATAACTTTTTGAAAACAACCAAAATTCAAACAAACATGATAGAATATAATAATCAAGAACTTCAAAATAATCCCCAAACACTAAATAAATTAACAGACCACTAACTCCAACTAAATCTCAAAAACAAAAAAAGAGATGTTTTACCAATGTCCATAATCATCACACCGCATAAAAAGTACTTCAAAAGCCTCAAACATCATTTCCTTCAATGCCAAACAGGCTATGCAAACATAAACAGAAACCAAATAAGATGAATAAAAGGCCAATTAGTATATAAGAAAGACAAAAAAGCTTATGCCTCGTCAATTTGGAAAAATTAACTAATAAACCTGCAAAAGTTCCTAAAGCATTAAAATTGTTCCTACTGAATACAAATGTACCCGAGAACACAAGTTAACTGGGACCAATGACTAACTAGATGCACGCGTCCACCTACTAGAACCTGAGTGTCTTCTCCCAAGCGCCTGAGTGTCATCTCCCAGGTGCCTGAGTGTCTTCTTCCAGGTGCCTGAGTGTCTTCTTCTGATGTAGGAGTCTACTAGCGGGGGGCCTGCAAAGTCACTTCGACGCTCAAGTCAGTGTTAGAGCAATAAATGACTACAATAGTAAAAAATAACACGACCTCTTTACCTCGTGAACTGTGCCTTTTATACTACTTTATTGGGCCAAACCCTATGGGCCTAGGGTTTCCGCTGCCTGGTAGGTTTAGGTTTCACTAATTGCGTTTAATTACTCTTAATAACTTATCATTCCTAATTTCTTCAATACTTACCGTAGTTCATTTGGTAAAGGTGTCTTCTGCCCCAAATGCCGAGGTTATTACGAATCCTTCATTATTCGTGCGTTATAGAATCTCTTGTGTCAGAGTATATCCGAACCTCATATTGGTACACTTCGCATGCTGGGGCATATTCGTCACTTCAAGGTGCTTACTTCAATTAGAAGTATCCCTTCCCCCCAATATGTACATTAGTCCCCCAAGAGTTGAGACTAATATGTCGAGAACTCTTCACACTATTATGCTTTAAGCAGAGGCGACTTCAGCCATAAGAGTTTATGTGGCGTTGGACATACTTGCCTAAGGCGCAGCGGAGAAATTTTTTGCATGCGCATGCTAGTGGTTTCACGTGCCAATGCGCTTTGGGGAGTGGAAAAGGCCGCGTTACTTTAATGGGCCTGGGCCTTGTCATGATGTGATGTTGCCTTGGGAATTATGAAAGGCGCTGCCTACTAGTCATTGGATTATTTTGATCGAACGGATGTCACGCACGTTGCACTGTGCTCATTGCCTTGCTATAAATAGGGTAATTACGTTTTTGGCACCCTCGTTGATCTCGTTTACAGCTTGAGACGTCTCGTTTGTTTGTGAAGCTTGGCAGGTATGTCCTCGTCCTCATTGTCTGATAAGTCGGCCTCTAGGATTCACTCAGATAGGATAGGGACGTCCTCAGCCCAACCTTCTAGTAATAGCACCTCCTCTAACGAGGAGAGCTTATCGGAGATTCCTCTACGGTCTGGGTATGAGTGGGTTGATAGCATTGTGCGTGAGTATTTTTTGAAGTACAAATGATGTTCCTCTATTCGCAGATTTGCCGAGGCATATGCGATTTTAGATGAGGACAGTCCTGACGAAGCCGTGTCCTTAGACCGAGTTGGTCGTGTAGATAATGCTTGCCATGGGCGAGAAGGTTACTCGGATGAGTTTTTTTATATGTATGCTGTGTTGTTTACAAATTTGCATGTCCGATTACCGTTCGACGAGTTCACTGTTGGGGTGTTGAGGATTTTAAATGTGGCTCCGTCGCAGTTACATCCTAATGCGTGGGTTGCTTTACAAGCTTTTAGATTTTTGTGTCGGATTTTAGGTTTGAAACCATCTCCAGCCGTGTTCTTGCATCACTATAGCACTAGACCTAAGGAACCTGTGAGGTGGTTATAGTTGTTTGGGCAACCCAGGATAGGTTTATTCGCCCCATATTCGTCCTCCTTCAAAAATTACAAGAACACTTTCTTTAGGGTTGTAGTTAACCCTGTTGGTCGCTCTTACTTATTTGATGGTGACACTCCCAAATTTCCCTTTTATTGGACGCGTAATCCCCTACACTATGATGAGTGGCCCCGGACTATGATGTCAGCCGAGGACTGCGAGGTTTTTAATTTGCTTGATTCATTTCCTCGACGGCTTCCTACTAAGCGTATTGTGGCTATACTGAGTTCTCCTCGTCCTCGCGGGGACATGCTGGGTATGTGCGAATTTTTCATACACACACTATGTGTTAACTTGTCTTACTTTGTTTTTATTTGCATCAGCTTTGATGGTGTCGCATGAGGGTGTTGGTGCGGGTCAGAAAAGTCATTTTCACTTACTTCGCGAAAAACTGAATGAGCGGAAGAAAGGTGGAGACAACGCTCCAAGGACAAGCTCTACCTACCAACCCAAAGGTGCTACAGATGTTGGTAGTCCTCGGCCTCCTCCTATAGCAGAGAAAAAGAAGAGAAAGACTGCTCAAAAGGATAGAGGTTCGTCGCGCCCTCCTTCCCAAAGCGCAGTCGCGTGTCCGGGGATGCCTTTTACCAACGTTTGATGGAGGCTGAAATGCAAATATATGATGGGATGAGTATTACTCTATCCCAGGAGGAGGCTAATTTGATTACGGAGTCGCCATTTCCAACCCTCATGAAAGCCTTCACAGAGTTTCAGTCTCGGGCTTTAGTCATAGGGAGACACATGGGCCACGAGCTGATTAAAGTGGGCCAGACAGAAGATCTTGAAGCCAAGGTTGCTTCGTTGAAAAAGCAACTTCGAGTGGCTAATACGGAGAAAGACAAATTGGCGGGGGAGGTGAGTGATTTCCAGAAGCAGCTCCAACAGGCTATTGGTGACAAGAAGTCTTGGCGCAATCGCAGTCTTGAAGCTGAGGAGAAGTTGAAGAAAAGTTCTGAAGAAGCATCGGCCTTGAAACGCTCCCTTGATGAGATGAAGACTGCCCATGCAGAGTTAGACAAGGAAGTTTGGGAGTTGCGGGAGGGTGTTGTGGAAGAGCATGAGCTTGGCTTCAGGAAGGCCTTGCGTCAAGCAACCCTCCTTTTTGACATTCCCGCGGATGATGATCATTTCGATGTGGGGAAAGATGTATATCAGAAAGCACTGGTGCGAATTGAGGATATTCCTGTTATCTCGGATCAGGCCAAAGATACCCCACCTACTCCTACTGTCGAGGACACTTAAAGGTCGAGGGATGGGAATGTAGATGGTGCAGGTGATAGGGACTGATGGCTGGCCTTTGGCATGCGCATTTTGTTTTGGGTTTGCACTAGTTATATACACCATTTGTGATGCCCCAATAGTTGTAATATTTTTTGAGAAACTCTACCTTTCCCTTTTTGTTGCTATATACCCCGACATTACGAAGGTTGTAATATTTTGATGTGCCCTTAAGCAATCTTTTATTGTTGCACTTGTGTATAATTCTTCTATGCTTGAGATCGTGCATTTGCTTTTGTTTTATTAAGATTAATTCGGCTTGTATATTACACGGTGACTTGGCCTTAAGGCCAGCTTGCGCTAGTTATATAGTCGACCTTAGCTAGCTTATGGTTTCCAACAGGGACTTACAACAAGTAGATGATGTCTTTTTTAAGACATGTCGACCTTGGTTGACTAAGGTTGTCAACAGGGACTTTTTGAGGGTGGAGTGTTCTCTCCATAAAGATCTTGCGTCGACCTTAATTGATTAGTATTATCAACAGGGACTTAGCTTTTGCTGGAATTATTAACTAATTGGACATAGATATAACTTAATCTTTTTCATTGATATTGGGCCTCGTTAAAACCTTTCCGGCCAAAACCCTCCTTAGGGAAAAAGATCGGAATAGGAAAGAGTACCCTTGATTACATCATTAGCTATAGTAAAATTTCAAGTGTGTTACATTCCACATCCTGGGAACTGGTGTCCCACATAGATGATGCAGCCTATATGCTCCTTTACCCTCATCTGCGGTGACTCTAAATGGGCCTTCCCAATTTGCTGAGAATTTCCCCTCTACCTTCCTTGCGTTACTGTTCATCCGCCACACTAAGTCTCCTGGGTGGAACTTTCTAGGTTTTACCTTAGAGTTATATCTTCGCGACATTCTTATCTTAGCAGCTGCTTCTTGAATTTTAGCATGTTCTCTATATTCAGGTAGGAGGTCTAGATTACTCGCTAGACACTGGGCATTGACGGCCTCTTCATAGTTCTGCTGATGAAGAGAAGGCTCGCCTATCTCCACCGGTATCATGGCATTTGTTCCATATGTAAGGCTGTAAGGAGTTTCCTTGGTGGCAGATTGTGGCGTGCAGCGGTATGCCCAAAGTACTTCTAGCAATTGCTCCGGCCACAGTCCCTTTGCTTTGTCCAGCCTCTTCTTTAATTCTTGCAAGATAACTTTGTTGGCTGCTTCTGCTTGACCGTTGCCTTGCGGGTGTTCCACTGAGCTAGTTACATGCTTGATGTGCAATCCCAGGTAGAAGTCTTTGAGTCCAGCATCGGTGAATTGCTTCCCAT
>Ga0214543_1006748_pt1 | contig 20223 bp, 9 predicted proteins | sample CNSS2metaG_FD_160094 | JGI IMG/M metagenome (GOLD analysis project Ga0214543, IMG submission 160094) | Root nodule microbial communities from cowpea collected in UCLA plant growth center, Los Angeles, California, USA - CNSS2 | ecosystem: Host-associated > Plants > Roots > Nodule | place: USA...
TTTCTTTACTTTTTTTTTTTTTCTTACATTGGCAGTTATAACTTTTCTTATAAGTTTTGTTGTTCTGGAGGACGATGTATGGGGACCTGTCATGTTGATTAGGGTTGGAAGATGGAAAAGAGGGAGGACGACCACACCTGCACCTATAGGCTACCTTGCATGCGTCCAATTTCATATTATTGTCCTTTCTTCTTCTTATTCTCATAACTACAAACAAATAAACCCTTTGCTCATGCATCATTTTTTACGTCAAACACAAACAAATCCATCCATATATAAAAAGTCCACCATTAACAAAAAGGTAACAAACCCATTCACGCAACCTTACACCCCAAAATGATTCTACTGACTTCCACTTCAACTCCTACAACAACAGTTTATACTCCATTATTTTTTTTATAAGTTTTGTTGTCAACGTAAAAAGGAGAAGTGAAGTCGTAATGTACGAGGACGACTTCACTTTTTCACTTAACAGAAACCAGCTTCCTATATAACAATTTCACTTTAAAAAAAAAAAATAGAAACCGACGAGGTGGAGGACGAGTTCACTTGTAATGCCGTCCTCCACCTTGACGAATTGCCTTTATTTTAAGAAAAAATTTTCAACTGACCCTTTTTTACAAATTCCAATTCAAAAAGATCCTAAAATACAAAATACCAAGAGAACTGCAACAATGGGTCACCATGGAGACACTAAGAGTGCCTTAAACGTGTCATGATGGCAATTGAAAACCTAAAATACAACGATACTAAAAGAAACAAGAAGAACATTAGAGTTCTGCAACGATAAACAAACCTCAACGAAAAAGAAGAAAAACAAGACAAAAGAGATAAATGAACCTCAACGAAGGACTTTATGGAGGAAAATGCGAGTTCTACAACGATGGTGAAGAAGAACGATGAGTTCTACAACGACGCGATGCAATAGAACCTTTCGCAGGCTTGTAAATATTCACAAATTAACCTTCTATAGAGGGGTAAAGGTTTTGGTTCTATGTAAAACCAAAACCTATACAAACTGACTGAGTATAAGCTATGGTTCACTCAAAGAATCGAAGCCTATACTTAGACAATTAAAGTATAGGCTTTGGTTGTACATAGAATCGGGATCTATACTTAGACACTCGGGTAAAATCTTTTAAAAATATAGTAGTATTTTTGAAATTATTGACAAAGTATAGGCTATGATTTTAAGTTAATTAAAGCCTATACCCTTACTATTTGAGTATAGGCTTTGGTTGTTTGAGAGAACTAAAGCTACATTCAAGTAGTCAGGATTAGGGATGTCGACGGAGCAAGTAGGATACGGGTAGTAGCTCCCGTAACCTACCTGCTAGATAAATATTCGCCCCGTACCCATATCCATATTTGTGCGGATATATATCTGCATATTTTTTTTAATATTCACGGATATTCATATGTACCGGTGAGTATTTACAAAAGAAAATTTTAATATTTAATAAAAAATTAAGCATGAATTCAAATAAAAATACAACGCATAACCTTTATAAATTTCAAACAAAGGGAAAATAAGTCATTTAAATAGTGTTGAATGGCAGTTTACAAACAAATGAAGATTTTTTAAAACCAATTGATAAAAAATAACCTATTCAAAATCTATGTGTTAATATTTTAATAATTTCTTTTAATTTAAATTAGAGTATAGCGGGTACAGGTATTCACGGGTGCGGATGTTATGATACTCGTACCCGCACCGTTAATATACGAGTATAAAAAAAATACATGTACACATTATCCGCGGATATCCATTTTCAATATCCATTTACTATCCGTTGCGAATTTTATTTATGGATACATATGAGTATGAATTTTTTGACATCCCTAATCAAGGTATAGGTTTCGATTAACTTAGAACTACAACATATACTATGACGATAATTTAAAAAATGCCATTAGAGGTTTTTTTTTTTTTAAATCAAAGTATATTATTTTTGCACTAATAGAGGTTGCAAAAGACTTCCATCGACAAGCGAACATTTTCTTTTTCAAAGAAATGGCCACGTGCATAGCTCTGCTCCATTTGGTATAATTCTTATGGTTAAGAGACTGAGAAGTAAGGACAAGACCAACTCCATCGAAATAATGCAAGAACACAAGTAACTTATTGAGAATAATTTTTGAAGTTGATTTTACATCTTTCAAATCCAATGTTAGAGATTAAACTCCATTAAGGCAAATTCTAATAAGTGATAATAAATACTTGAAGAAACCTTTGTTTAAAGAAAATATTTTATTTTATCTTAAATATCAAAAAATATATATTATCATGTTTAATTTTTTTAAATAATATTTTAGAGAAACAATGATTTTTAAAATATACATTTAGGTTTTCTTTAATGTAGTGAAAATATAAAATTAAAAGTTTTAGTTAAAATAAAAATATATCATGTAATTAATAAATTTTTCAATAAAAATAATACATTACTTTTTATTTCTATAAAATTTATACAAATTTTCTGAAATAATACTTTAACTTAATCAAATAGATTTGTAGTTATTCATGAGAAAAATAAATTCTTATATCAAATCCTTGATAATTATAATTTTATTATTTTAATTATTATTTTAATCCGAAATTGTATAGTTATATAATCACGATTTTATTATTTAAATAAAAATTAAAAATATATCATAATTTTATATTTCACAAAATCATAATTTTATATTTATATAATTTCAAATTAAAATTTTAAAAATTATAAATTATAAAGTTATAAATTAAATTATAAAATTTAAAAATGATAAAATAATATGTTGTGACACATGAACAAGTGACATGCATGACAAGATAAAAAAAAATCAAATTTATCAGAATTAGAAATATAATTAAAAATAAAGAATATAGAGAGAGAGGATGATGCATCACAAAAGAAAAAAAAATAAACAATTAAAACAAACAAGATAAAGAAGAACGACCTATCAATATAAATCGTCAAATTTATTTACGTTATCTTTATTTTTAATATGACATAATTTTGAATAAATGTTTATTCCTTTCTATTTTTTTTCTTTAAACTTATTTATTATTTATTATATCTTTTGTCTTTTACAGTAACTTTCAAATAATTTACATATGAATTTATTGTATTAGATAAAATAAAATAAAGAATTATAGGAGTATCTTATTGTAGTTTTAATTATCGAAAGATATCGGATATCGAAACCAACCACACTATACGAGGAAGAAGTGATGAGCAAACATTAAATCTTAAAGCTTGGAAAACCCTCTCTTCCCTGTCCCTAAGAATTGGGAGAGAGTAATTTGGTCTATAGCAACTCAATTCAACCCATCAATCCCACACCATGCAGGTACACTCTTTTCCCAATTTCTTTCAAATCCCGCAATACAATTGTTATTTTACTTATCAATTTTCCTATCCCTGGGTGAATTAGAGTTAATTAGGGTTTTGAAATTTGGGTACCAAAATTAATTTGGGCGTTTTATGCAGGCCAGTGATAGGTTTAACATCAACTCTCAGCTCGAGCATCTCCAAGCCAAATATGTTGGAACTGGTCATGCCGATATGAACAGATTGTCAGTTTCGCTCTCATTCTTTTCCCCAAAATCCATTCTCAATTTTGTTTTTTTTTTCTTTTTTTTTATAAATTATTTGCCAATTGTTTGTTTTTTCTTGCTTGTAATGTGTGTGCAGTGAGTGGGCAGTGAACATTCAGCGTGATAGCTATGCGTCATACATTGGCCACTACCCTTTACTGGCATACTTTTCTATTGCTGAAAATGAATCTATTGGAAGGGAACGCTATAGTTTTATGCAGGTTATTTTTCTTTCTCTGTTGACATTTTTTTTCCCCTTCAACTTAGTTGCATTTTTTGTCTCTGCTTTATAATAGATGTGTCTTGTCTTTGGTAAGAGTTCAAGTGAATTGGAAGTCCCACTCTAAAAATGAGTGAAATGACTAATATACAAGTAAAAGAACCCATGAACTTATTGGCATAGTCTTTTATATAGGCTTGTTCACAACATATTAGGACTGAATCTCCCGAGAAAAACTGACAGTAGTATCAGAGCAGAGCCTATGGTTCATTCTGGTGATGACTCGACAATTATGGTATAAAGTAGGTGAAGGAACCTAAAGTTTAAGGGTTTTTTACCACTAAGATACTCGTGTTAGAGAGTTATGTGTTCCAATGTGAAGAGACTCACACCTGAGAAAGAGATTGAAGAGATTGTTAAGAGTTCAAGCTGAGTTGAAAGTCACACATATGGTAAAACCGAGTAAAATGACTAATATATAAGTAAAAGAACTAGTAAACTCATTGTTATAAAATTTTGAATTCGAAATGGTGTCCTGGTCTCTTATCCCTTATATCTTCTTCACAACTCATTGGGGACAAATCTCCTGGTGTCTTCCTTCATAAAAACCCAATAGTCTTCTAGCTTTGATATTAAGTCAGGTCTTTATCTATGTCCAGTAGTTTGTTTCACTGTCATCTTAGTAAAAGATAAATGCTAGCAGTACACTTTTCTTTTCAGTGTTCTAATGTATTGGAAGAGTTCATGAACGAAGAGTGGGAACAGTTACTGGTGTAACTGAAGTGTCTCAAGTTAATTTTGCCCAATAGCATAGACAAGAGTGTGTTACTAACATTTCTTTGTAGTGAAATATATTAATTTCTGCCAAACATGTTGTCTATGGACTTTTGAGACAATGGTGAAAAGAAAATCACTTGTTACTTGTGATGCTTTTCTGCTGAAGTTGTTGACTGCTGCCGTTATTGTTTGCTTATCCTGTTATTTTAGTAGAGTTTTTGTGTTGGCCCAATATGGGTTGTGGATCTAACATGATGGATCATAATGTTATATCATAAAAAAATATCCATCAGTATCTTGCTTTTATCCTAGAATATCTACAATATCTTACCACATCACATCTTAGATAGTCTTATCTTAGAGGGGTTTAAGCTGTCTTTAAGCAGCTATGTGCTCTTTAGGATCAGGAGTGTTTTGTTAGTATAATTGTGTAAGGGAGGTTTAGTGTGCTTATGTGTCGTTAAAACAGTAAAACATCACAATATGAATAGGGTATTATTCATAGTCTCCCTTCGCTCAATGAAACATCATAATTTCAGCACATACATTCATAAAAGTGACCACCCTATACCACAATTATGTAGCATTTGAGCAATGTGAAGCTTCTTAATTGGAGATATGGGGTAGGAAAAACATTGCGGGACAGAGCTTTGTGGTGTCTCTGAACCTGCAACATGTTTATTCATCCTAATCCAATCAAGAGCGAGGGGTGGCCTTGGAATTCTGAAAGTAATTAGCATGCAAGAAGTATAATATACAATTATCTAAAGAGTAGTTATAGCATGACCCTTCTCTGAATTTTTTCTTGTCATGTTAACCTGAACTTGGATTCTCTGCTGGATTTTTAGTGTTGTTTCTCTGTTGTGCTTTCAAAATATTTTGGTATTCTAAAATATATTAATAATTTTTTTAATATACCAATATCAGTATATTTTGAAGGTCCATCAGAGGGACAACACCAAAAATCAATAGAGAATCCAGACCCCGTTAACCTTCTCTTTAGTGTAGTTTACAAAGTCATCATCTTTTCCTTATAAGTTATATGACAGATTCTATCTTTGGTGCAGAAAATGCTCCTGCCTTGTGGATTACCTCCCGAAAGAGAAGATGATTAATCACAAGTACAGTTTATGTAGTATTTGACAATGTATTGTGTTGTGTTTGTTATCTGATAGAGTAAACAGATGGTTGTCCTTGATTACGTATTGTAGTGATATTTCTTTAGCTTGTGGATGCTTAAGTAGTTGTTATGGAGCTTGAAAATTTTTCAAAATATGTTTAGTTTATTGTTCAATCATAATTTTGTCTGTGTTTCTTAAATGGTGCCCTTTAGATTGAACGAACCTTGTATTCGCAACGGATTTTATGTAGTAATTATTTCCTTCGGAAATTTTAATAATGACTTCCTTTTTTGAAAGCATTATCGCACTGCTACTCCCAACATCAACTTCATTGGTTAGAATAGTTCAATACATGCATTTAAATAAAATGATGGGGTGCAGAAAGCAATTGTCCTAGGTGAGATGTTCTGGCTGTTCCTTTAGACCTTGAAGGGCCATTAATATTTGGAAAATACTTCCTGTACCCTATCGTTTTCTTCCTGCACCCACCCGATATAATATTTCCTCGAGGAGGAACTCATTTAGGTTAACAACAAAGTTTTCCTTATGTGACTATTTTTTTTTCATAATATTATTGTATTAAACACAATTTTCTATGAAAATAAGAAAACAAGATTATGAAGCAAGAAAGATGAGAATCGCGTCATTTAACCAGTAAAGTAATTAATTAGTAAATACTCAATTAAAAATTGTCATTTAATTAACAAAAATACTAAATAACAAAAACTCAATTAAAATGTATGGAAATTTTAAGTATTCAATAAATAATAAGAATTTAATAAAAATTCAATTAAAAAATATACAAATTTATAAAAAAATAAAACTTTCACTACAATAAGTTGAAATTAAATTATACACCCAAAGTGGTTCATTAACTATCCATTTTAATATTCCTATTCAAGAAAAGTCTTGAGATTAAAACTTTATAATAAAAAAGTACATGTAAATTAAAATTTTTATAAATTGAATTTGAATATCCCTTGTATTATTTATATATATATATATATATATATATATATATATATATATATATATATATATAGAGAGAGAGAGAGAGAGAGAGAGAGAGAGAGAGAGGAAAGAGAGTTTTTTATTGATAAAAAATATGTAAATTGAAATTTATTTCATATTATGAGTCTTATGGTTAGGTTAATTAAGTTACACTAAAGTCGTTATGAACTTCTTTGTAACTATCTATAAACTTTAACATCCTTGTCTTATAGAAATCTTGACATTAAAACTCCATAATTGAAAAGCTTACATGTAAACTAAAATGTAATTCATATTGTAAATCTTAGGATTAGGTTAACTAAGTATAATTTGCCGGCAAAGACTTTTACCAATGTCCATGTAATACCCATAAAACTTCAATATTTTAGTCTGAGTGTTGACATTAAAACTTCATAATTGAAAAACTTACTTGTAAATTAAAATTTAATCTATATTGGGAGACCTAGAATTATAGGTTAATTAAGTTATGGTGGTGGAGGAGTTGCAAATTCTCATTATATAAACTATATAGGAACTGGTAAAAAGTGGTAGATGATGTAGGACCACATGACTTTTGTGAAATGCATTTTCTGAGTTTGAAACTTGTTATCCACACTTTGAGATATTGTGTGATTGGAGTTTATAATTAATTTGACCATACCTAACTAATCCATCTAGTTTTCTTTAAGCCATTTTAAATTTGGAAAATGTGCCTTTATGCATACACATAATCCCAAAAATAAAGGTACCAACAATATTTAATTTGCACCATTACTCATCCACAAGAATATAGTATTATCTTTCCAATTTGGAGTTTATATATTAGTTGCTATATAAACTTTTAAGATAAAACTTTATATTTAATTAAACAAAGATATCAATATATCTACAAGTTTTTTCATACACCTACTAAATTTTAGTCTTAACAGTAAAAACAAAATAGTGTGGTGTTGAGACTAATTTACAAGTAGTTAAAACTTGAATACTAATGTTCAATACCAATTTAATGATTTTCTTGTAATGTGATTTTATTTATAGTTAATTTTAAAAAGTATCTGCCGAACTGATTTTAGTGAGATTTCTTCTATCAAACATATTTTTTAATTGACAATAAATGAATTTAAAATTTTATTTACAAAATTTCAAGTCTACCAACTTCATGGTTGTCAACAGAATATATTATTGCACTCAGCTTTTGGCAAATAAATAATAATTATCAACAAATAAAAGTTCAACACGAAGGCTAATATTGAAAGTGATAAGCATGTGGTAGTGGTAGTGGTTGGCTTAATCTATAAGTAGTAATTAAAAAATAAGTGTTAATGAGTTTATGCCAGTTGTATTCTTAATAAGAAAAAAACATGGTGCTTTAGTTTATCACCAAAATATTTAACTGTAGTAGTTGATTATTTGCTCACATGAGTTCAAATATTTTAAACGAAAGGAAAAAATTAAAAAAAAAAAAAAAAAAAAAAGAGGAGAAAGTGCATTTTTTTCTTAAAACTCGTTTTTTTTTAAATATATCTATTTTATTTCTTCCTTGTGAAAACGACCACCACTTAAATGCATTGGAATTGTTTCATGGTCAATAATTGTTAACTGAAAGATGACAAAACAAAATAAAGAAAACGACACCATCATCGTAGGTATAATAGAAAGTGAAAAGAAAAAGTTTTAATCTTATCACAACTTTTCGCTATATAAATCATTCCAACCGCAAAATTCAAATTATCTATTCATTTTATCAACCCATTGGATTAGAACAATTTACTAACAAATAATTAATCATGGATGTGTTTGATTCGGCGTTGGAAGATTGATTCGAGCTTAATTTCAACGTAAAATAAAAAATTAGTTATTTTTTATTTAATGTGAATTTTATTTTACCTTTAAATTATTTTAGAAACCAAACACGTACATACTAATTCTATATTAAAAAATCAATTTTAATCAATTTAATCAGAACAATAAATGATTAATTATAATGAATGCAAACGCAATTATGAATTTGATTATTTTATTTTCTAAAATAAAAATTTATTTATAATTTTATTATGTAATTTTTATCCCATTTTTATCAATTAATCATCTTTTTAATATAAAAAATTTGATTTTATCAATTAATCAGAATTATTGTTGCTATTTTTTTTCTAAATAACTACTATAAATATCTATAATTGGATGGCAGAATAAAATGATTTTATTTTTTAAGATTACATAACATAACCCTATAATTAAATGAAATAGAAAGGAAAAGTTGAAGAAATGTGTCATTTTCTTAAGTCAAAGGGTGATAGACATGAAGAAGATGAGGCAAACATGTGAATCAAATGAAGCTCACAGCAACTCAAAAAAAAAAAAACATATCGATGAATAAAGATGAAAAAACAGCACTGTCTCTTCCCTAGCCCATGAAACCAAGAACAACCGCCGAAGCAGCCGCCAGAAGCCCAATGCTGCCGGAAACTCCCACCGCTCCGTTAGGCTTTGACGGCGGTGAAGTGGTGTTGGTGGTGGAAGGAGAACCTGACTCAGACGGCGGAGAAGAAGGTGTTGAAGGGGTCGAAGGGGTGGTGGAGTTGGCGGCCACCACATTGATCTGAAGCTTCATTCCTCCGGCACAGTGCCCTGGCCTTGGGCATATGAAGTACCTGTTTCCGGTTGAAGACAATGCAATCTTGCTGTTTCCATCATTGTGGTTCTTGATGAGGTTGCTTGAACTGCAACTGCTGTAGCCATTCTCGTTAACCTCATCAACTTCATGGCTCGAATCATACTTGAACACTGTTTTTTTCAACATAAGACATCACAAATTAGTTAGCTTTAGCATGATAAAAATCTTAACTATCATGATAAATTATTGGGTTAAATATGATTTTGTTTCTTAACTGTGAATTTTGGAATTAGTCCATTATTTCGAAATTTTGAATCAATTTAGTCCTTCATCTTTTGAAATACGTAAATTTAGTCATTTTAATTAAATTTTGTTTTTATTTGACATTTTAAACGCGTTTTAAATAGTATTTGATTTATGGTTAAAGCAAAAATATGTCAAACAAGATAAACAACTTAAATACAAAATACAATCCTGAAATGTGTACGAAACATCAAATAAATCTAACAAAATTTGATTAAAATACTAAATCCACATATTTCGAAAGATGAAAGACTAAATTGGTCCAAAATTTCGAAAGGAACTAATTTTAAAATTCACTTAAAGTTAACGGATCAAAAATATATTTAACCCAAATCTTAACTATCAATATAAATTATTCTACGTGAAAGGAAGAAAGAGTATTTAAACCGTTTTAGACGATATGTGTGGAAAGAGGAAGAAATATTTATACAATCTTAAACGAAATATGTGTGAAAAGAAGAAGGAATATTTAAACTGCTTACCCAAATTATCACCGACTTTGAAAGTTTTGCCAGAGACCCAATTGGTGTAATCAACCCCTGAGGCCCATCCACTGGTGTCACCAACATCATAGTCAACAGCGAAGACAGTGGGAAAAGCCAGCATCAGAAGCAAGAAAGAAGCTGCAATTGCTTTAGCCATGTCTATTTTCTGAGAAGAAGAAGAAGGTTTAAGGTTTAAGGTTGTGATTGGAGGAAGCTTTGGCAGTGACAAGAAAATGGTGTGCGAGGAGGGTTATATATATAACACCAACTCCATTTACTTACTGTGTCACCAACTTTGTATAACTATATATGTGGATAAAATAGTGAGTGGTTATTGACTCTGTCACCCTCTTTCTTCTACCTAATGCATTCAGATTCTTTTCCCATAATTTCTTCTTGGAAGCTAACGTACAAATCTCAAATTGGAAACTGGCATAGCTGGTCTATGAAGGAAACATGGTGAAATTTGAGAATTATGACAGATAAAACTACATATATAATATATTAATTTAGTTTAAGTGGAGCATATATAAATTTCTAAGTTAGCACAATACTAGAATGTTTGGAACAACATCATTAATTAACTAACTTATTGTTGTTTATGTTCAAAATTAAAATATTATACAATTAAATTTAATTTAACCTTATAAAATATGTTGTGCTTGTATGCACTTATATACAATATATATTCATTTTATTTATGATTGATGTAAGATTACCGATTCCTCTCATCATGTCAATATATTTTTCATTGGTTTTCTTTAGTGTGAAACAAAACATTATGGTTGGTTTGATAACTTATGATATAATAGAATTCAACAAACAATAAATTTTATTTAAAAATTTTTAAGTAGTTGTGATACTATATTAGAAAACCGACTTTAAACATAATTCAATAAGATTTTTGATCTTTTAAATAGGATTAAATATGTTTTTGGTTTCTTAATTTTTAGTGAATCTTAAAATTAGTCCATTTTGAAATTTTGGACCAATTTAGTCCTTCATCTTTCAAAATATGTGGATTTAGTCCTTTTAATCAAATTTTGTTAGGTTTATTTGACATTTCAAACGCATTTCATAATAGTATTTGACTTAACACTAAAGTAAAAATGTGTCAAACAGTATAAACAACTCAAATACAATCTTGAAATATATACGAAACGTTAAATAAACCTAACAAAATTTGATTAAAAGGACTAGATTCACATATTTCGAGAAATGAATGACTAAATTAATCTAAAGTTTTGAAATAGATTAATTTCAAAATTCACAAACTAAAAACATATTTAATCTTTTTAAATAATGTAAAATTATCTTATATGAGATTTTGAACATAAAAAGGGATATAAACCGATATCTAAGGGATAAAAGCACATGCTATGTTGCTGGAAATGTTGTGAGAGTTGAATATTCAAACCAAAGGTTCAATATTCTATAAAACAGGAATTAACAGAGGCAGGCATTAACGTAGAAAAATTGTTAATTATGCATCACCATCATGCCATAGTAATGCCAATTGTATGTATATATATACATCAACTTTATATTCGTGGTTGTCAACTTTTAGATTGCAGTCACCATCTTCACCTACTTTAAATAATTCTAAACCATTGTTTTACATAATTTTTCCCTTATTTTTCTCACTTTTTTAATTTTTAATTTTTTTTTTCAATTTCATTTTATTTTATTTTAACTCGTCCATTTTATTTCCATCAACTTACTTCCCTTTTTCACCAAACAAAACTTTAAAGAAATATTAATAGCTTTTTAATGTATTATTCTTTTGAAGGGAACAAAAAATATATATATATATATATATATATATATATATATATATATATATTCTTTTAAATTATAGAAATGAATTTTATTGTTCTGAATGATTGTTTCTAGCGAAGGGAATAACTAGGACAGAAGCAAAGAATTGTCAACATATTCTCTATTTTTTATTTTTTTCCCAATTTTTTTCCATTTTTTTTTTCAATCCTCACATTGCAAGCTTTTAGAACATATTTGTGTGTGTTATGATGACCAAATCTGAGTCAAATTATTATAATCTTGCCATGTGGAAGCGTATGCATTATTTTAATCTTTTGCATAAAACTTCAAAATATATCTACTCAACCTATTTAAAATATTTTAATTCTTTCATTAAATATATTTTCTTTTATCAGCAAATAACTAAATATGTACTATTACATAATTTATCTTATCCTAACTTTTGATTCTACAAACTGTTGTAATATTGTTATACATGGGTGTGCTTACATTGTCTAATTATGCAAGCAACATTTTAGAATTTATACAACAAAATTATGAAAACAACTCAATTTTAGTGAAAAACATGCAAAACTTTACTTTTTCAATTTTATTTATCGACCATTGAAAATGTTTTTTCTTTAATAAACTTCATATTTTTGGAAAGCAATTTAAAATTGATGAGCAAGCTAATGTATATGTTTTCAATAATATATATAAATATATAATTAATTTATCTCATTATTTACTCCAGCTGAACACACAAAAGTTACCAAACATGTGAAGCAACATAAACAAAGCAAGAACTACGAACGTGGGATAATTGTATATACCTAAACCACCATGCTTAAACATTATTTATTTATTTTAATTAATTAGTGGTAGTTATTGCCACCTAATACTAAGATACTTTACATCATGTTATGGAGATTAGTTTGGAATAACGACAAAAAATAATTCTCCTTGAGATCAAGGTATATACAAAACATTGCTAATATAATCTTTCACTTTTTTACTTATTTATTTGTCTGATCTTAGAGATAAAATGAGAGAAATAACGCTAACATTAATCTAATATAAGAAATCATATTGAACTTTTTTTTAAAAAAATATATAGACCATAATCAATCAGATATAAATGAAGAACGAACATTGAATCGTTATAAATATAGAAACAAAATAACAATAATAATTACGTGATGTGATGTAATAAAGGAGAATATTAATTATTTTTTGTGTTGATATAGGTTAAAGTAAGTAGTAATGAAAGTACATAAAAGAAAAAGTCAAAAGGTTATTTAACAATGAAAAGAAAAGATGGATAAGCACATAAGAAAGTTTTATGTTTAAAAAAGAAAAAAAAAACAATTTTGAAATGAAAAGTAGAAAGCAAGTAGGAGTAGGTTGAGAATTTGACAGCTCTAAGGGAATGATGAAGGCAGCATTGTAGGACCACACTACACACTTCTATTAATAAATATAAATATGATGAATGAATACACACACATCACACACATGCATGAATCCAAAAAAGTAAGGTTGTGAAAATAGGTCTCAAAGGAAAAAATAGAATGCAAGTTTGGTTATGTCTTTATCTCATATCAAGGAAAATAAGATCATATCCAATCAATGGTTTATTTTGATTGGAAAATATTTAAATTGTTATGCTCTTGTAAAAAAAAGTAAGTTTGACCTAATTATTGCCATAATTAATCATCGTATATTAATGCATGGTTGTTATTATATTTTTACTTTTCATAAATATAAACGGATTTTTGTTTATTTTTATTTTAGGATTAAATATGTTTTTGGTCTCAAGTTTCAGTGAAATTTAGAATTAGTTTATCTTCAAAACTTTTGACAAATTTAGTCATTCATCTTAAAAAATACGTAAATTTAGTCCTTTTAACCAAATTTTATTAAATTTATTTGACGTTTCAAGCACATTTCATGATAGTATTTAGGCTTAAATAGTCATTTGGTCCTAGTTTTGGTCAACTTTTTTTACTTTGGTCCTACTTTTGAAATTGTTTTCAATTTGGTCCTATCTTTCGTTAAATTTGTTCAATTAACTCCTTTTCCTTAACTCCGTCTAAATTGTTAACGGAACAGTGGTCAGCGTGGTCTTTTTCTGTGACGTGGATTGTTGTTCAGTGACGTGTTCGTTTTCACTGTATGCATAGACTAGATGTTATAATTGAAAGTTAGGGTTTGTGTGATTTTGAAATGTGGTTGTCTTCCATCCATCTTCAGCTGAATAGGAATGTCTCGTGGGACATCTTCCTCTTCTTACAATAGCTGGGTTCACCGAACTTGGAATTCATGCCATGGTGGTTCTAGGGTTTCAGGCTTACCCCCAATTTGCGATTGTAGAGACATTATAGTGGTGCGCAATCATTAACCTTAATCATTAACCTTAATCATTAACACTAATCCCAAACAATAGTCAGCAAAAATCAAACCCTAAACCAAAACCTACCTCTGCGATGAACACCTTCAACCCTCCACGAACGATTCTTCAAAGATTAGCGTCAATATTGGATGGCAGAAATTGATCTGAAAGGGGCAATTGTAGGATATCCTCAAATCGACGAACAAATCCCCAATTCTACAAACAAAACCCTAAACCCCATTCAATACCTTAAACCCTAAATGTTGCAATTACAATTAAATGGTCAGCATAGTAAATTAACAGACACGTCACTGAACAGTGCTCCACGTCACAAAAAAGAACCACGTTGGCCACTATTCCGTTAACCATTTAGACGGAGTTAAGGAAAATGATTTAATTGAAAACATTTAACGAAAGGTATGACCAAATTGAAAACAATTTCAAAAGTATGACCAAAGTGAAAAAAGTTGACCAAAACTAGGACCAAATGACTATTTAAGCCTAGTATTTAATTGTTTACACCATTTGACGCATTTTGGCTTTAATGTTAACTCAAATATTATCATACAATGCGTTTAAAATGTCAAATAAACTTAATAAAATTTAGTAAGAATGACTAAATCCACGCATTTCTAAAGAGAAATGACTAAATTGATATAAAGTTTCTAAGAGAGACTAATTTTAAAATTCATTGAAACTTGAGGGACAAAAATATATTTAACCCTTTATTTTAAGGTATTCTGAATTAAAGCAAATATTTTTTTTATTAGTGTCCCTTTTAAAACATAAAATAGGATATATCATGACCATGCAAATCAGCTTTGCACTATCAGTCAATTGCAAACTGTCATTTATTATGAATTTATTTATTAATTTTGACTTGAACATAGTCAAAATCTTTTGCTTTGCATCTAATTGGAAAAATTTTGAAATTGGAGCTTCGTGTTGGTTTCCCCTTTTGCCAGAGCTCTCATTGTAATTTTTTTCTTTTTCAAAATAACAAATTTTTATTTTATTTCACCCAATAGCATACATGCTTAATAATTACTTAAATAGGAATATCTATTGTAACAGTTCATAATTCAATTTTTGGAAAATCGATTCCTAAACTTGATCGAGTGTAAGTTTACTAAAAATATTACTCCAAATTTTGATAGAAAGTTTTATTATTTAAAACTGAAGGAAGGAGAATTTACAATTTTAAATTTTTAAAAATAATTTTTCCAAAAAATTTATTTGCAAAACATTTTTTTAATGTTATTTAAAAAATAATTATAGAATATAATAATTTTGAAAATAATTATTTCAAAAGTATATTTTAAGTAATAATTATCTAGAAAATACGTAAACAAGAAAAAATGGTTAACAACATTAGCATTTATAATTTTGAAATAATTTATTTTTGTAATATTTATTTGGAAAGTTTCATTAAAAAGTAAAGAAAAAAATAGAAAAAAAATAGTGGTGAGTGTTTTATATAATTTAAATTATTGATTTGTGAACAACAAATGTAATAATTAAAATGTTTATAAATATAGTAATTATATTGGTAAATAATAAATCAAAGAAAAGTAATCATTTATAAAAAAATAAATTATAAGGAATACTATCCCTACTTTTTTTATCGCTATTGTTATTACTATAATTATTTTAATAATCATGTGTATGATTACAAAATAAATTTTAAAATTGTATACATAAAAAAATTGTAGGATTTATTTTTACATCTACACTTGCTTAATTTCTATTTAATTTATAAGTAAATAACTATGAATATCACATATTTCTCAACAATTAAAAAGTTTGAACCAAGTGAAATTTGGGTTCCTAGTTTTCTCTCACCCAACTCATTCTTACTCTCCTAGACCAACCATTCTCTTCTCTTCTCATTTATTGATTTGGATAATATAAGCTTCCTCTTTTCATGCTACAAGTCACCGACACACTCTATCACCTACAAATCTACACACAACAAAATACAAGAATAATGAAATAAAAGTGAAACTAAAGCCTATAATATTTAGAATTTTGACAAGAATTACATAAAACATCATTGCAGTTGAACATGGCAGAAAGTTATCAGCTTCAACAGTGGCAGAACAAATATTTGAAAGAGCAGGAGTAAGGGACAGACAAAAAAAAACATGCACATGTACATGTACTAGTTATCAATGTATTACGATTCTAAGAATGACTTAATCTGTCAGTAGCCTTCAATATATTAAAAGAAAATAATTTCCTAGGAAGAGAGAAACAGCATGCAAAAAAAATTATACAAAACAATTGATTATAAATAGGGCAAAAGTAAATATCCTTACAGGATAAAGGATCCCTACGAGATGGAAAGGGAAGAGACATAAATTGGAACAAATAAGACATTAGACCTTCAATTCCCCGCATCAGCAATTTCCTCTATAAAATGGCTCAAAGAAGACTTTAAATCCTCAATTCACCACATCACTATCCTCTGTAGCAGGTCCTGTATCACAAATATAAAGCAAATAAGATCAGAAACCTTTCACTCAGACACATCATTAGCTCTTTTTACAAACATTATTTGTAACACAAAGTACATCCTCGGTTGATTAATGAATGTGCAGTGAAACGTGTACAAATCCTCAAGACTGAACGACTATCAAACTGAGATTTAAGCAACTATACTGAAATGCATTGACTTCAAATCTTTTCAATGGCCCGACACGATAATTTTGTAAAAACAAAATGTAACTTGAATCCAAGTAATGGTGAGCAATGACTTCAAATATAGGTGAGACACTTTTCCAGGAGAATATTTTTAAAAGCAATATCAGAGTCTTCTCAGCAATAAAAAATGCAGAAACATGAACACCACACAACATAAAATGATTATCAATAGTGGCAAAATTCACATTGCCTGCAATATAAGTCTCAGTTTCCAATAGGCACAAAATTGTTGGCATGTCAGGCATCAAACATGTTTATCAAATGCATCACAATATACAATCGACAGGTAACCGAGTTTCCCACACATATCATGTCAACCCAACTAGAATGGGGTAAAACACTACGGGAAACCAACTACAGATATGACATGGCCATAACACAAACATAAAATTAACACAAAACACAAATCAAATTAAGTTCATTTAATTTTTCCTTCTTATTTTATTTCCCTAAAAGTACTTGTGGAGAACTTTATACACAAACTACTACAGCTTATCTAATAATGGTGATATTCTCATCTCTATTGACATAGTGTCCATGAAACATCCAGCATGAATTCATGTCCAACACAAATGTAGTTTGAAGTCTCCATACTTCCTTGGAAACCAGCAGCCCAAATGCAGCTACACCACCAAGGTTTTAAAATAACAGTCACAATTGCAACTGCAACATCAAGATTTCTGGGGTCGTCACAACTGCAATTGCAGCCACATCAACTACATTTCTTCATAAACTAGAACACTGACCATAATTTAAAACCTTGGCAGCAACCTTGTTGCAAGGCACCATAAACCTCAAAAACAGCAATTTGAAACTATCATAGGAAACCAAGACTAACTATGTAATCACAATCTAGCCAAAGAACACCAGCAACATCATCATTCATTACTATAATAAATTAGTTTCGGTCCATGTATTTTAAGAACAATGATTTTTGTTTCTCATTCTTTTTTTATAATTGGTGAATTTAGTCTTCTTTATTGAACTTTGAATACTAGAGGGAGTAATGAAAATTAACTTATTAAAATGTGAGGACTGATTATTATTATTCTAAAAATTTAAGAACTCACCAATTTTAACCGAAACTTAATAGACCTAAAACAAATCTTTCTCCTATAATTTATAACAGTTATAAAATCAACCATTACTTTCTTCACAATCCACTAACAGAAGAAATGCAATACAACCAAGGTTTTAAATTTTAAAAAAGTCCTCAACCGCAATAACACTTGCAACATCACGACCTATGGAGTCTCCACAACCACTATTTCAACCACTTCAGTCCCACTTGTCCAAAATTTTCTATGATATCAAGAACCACAACAAAACCGCAACCTTGACCACAATCTAGAACCTTATCTGTAACTGTGATCGCAATGCAGTTGCATAAGCCTAACAAATTGTAATAGCAGTTGTGGGTGCAAACTGCTATTCTATACCATCATAGGAAACTAAAACCAACTATGCAATTGCAATCAAGTCAAGCAACAACAACTACTTCATCATCATTAACTACTATTGAGGTTTCAAAACTTCTCTACAAACACTTGTAAGATCTCTAAATACTGTTGTATGAATAGTTATTTTAATGTGGACTAACAAGAATAATTCATCAGGTTAATAACACCAATGATTTACCTTCTTCACCATCCACCACACCTTCTTCGCCACCCTCATAATCATCTTCTTCTTCTTCATCTTCATCATCACTCCCCAAGTAATCAGCCCCATACCTCTGGTTTAAATAATCCACCGCACCCTGCGTGAGAACGAGCTTTTCCGCATCCAGAATGTCGAACAAATTCAGCGTCCTGGGCGTGTGCATCTTCAGAGTCCCAATGTTCCTGCTCGACAACCTCACGTTCTCCGGCACCTCCGTCATCAGGAACATCGCCTTCTCCTTCGGGTCCAGCCCCCACCGCTTCATCGCCGCTATGAACTCTCTCGTCCTTGGCTTTTCCGCGAACTCCGCCCCGAAGTCCTCCACCACGACAGCGCTCGACGCGGCGCTGGCCACCGCAGTGGAGATCGCGAGCCTCTTCTCCTTGCGGTTAATCTTCACGCTCCAGTCGCGCGGCTTGGGCCCGAATATGACGCCTCCACCAGGCCGGAGCGGCGTCCGGTTGGAGCCACGGCGCGCGCGTCCGGTCTTCTTCTGCGGGTAGGGCTTCCGACCTCCGCCGCTGACCTCGGCGCGAGTGAGCGTGGAGGCCGTTCCGCGGCGCTTGTTCTGGAGGTCAGTGACGATGGCACGGTGGACTACGGCGCGTGCGGTTGAGGGCGGTGCGGAGCGGAGGTCGAGGAAGGACTCGCCGACCTTCTCGCCGGAGAAATTAAGAACGGGAATGGGAGAAGCCTTGCAGGAGATTGAGAAGGAGGTGGTGGTGGATTTGAGGGGCTGAATTGGAAAGTTAAATTTGTGAATGTGGAATTGGTGTGAAGAGAGAAAAATGGAGGATGAGGTGAAGGAAAGAGAGCTTGGGGTTGTGGCGGTTGTAGCGGTTGTGAGGAACACAGAAGCCATTTTCCGGCGAAGACTCAGACTCTGCAGAATTTAGAGTCACAGTTTTGCTATTCCTATCCTATCCGTTATAGATAACATTTGGTGGTGCTGTCTGTGTGTAACAAGTGGAAGTTAAGTTCATAAGCACTTTTATTTTTGGCTTTTTTTTTCTGAATTTAAAAAAATAATAATAATAATAGTTTATGAAAAAAAAATTATCTCAATCAATTTCTTAAAATTATTACTCAAGTGATATGTAACTAGCAGGAGTTTCATGTTAACCTAGAAAAATATCCTACATTTAAATATTTTAGAGTTTTAATGAATTACTAATGTAATGAAAATTTAAAACTCTTATTAAATTTTGTGCACACAATTTGTTACGTAATTAGATATAATTTTCTTCCTATTTTTTACAAAACTCGTGTTAAACATATGGGAGAAGAAAATGAAAAGTAAAGAAAGAAAAAGAGTTTTCTATGAACTAATCCTTGAATTACAAATAATATTTTTAAATAAATTAATATGATGAGATTTCTACAAATTAGTCGTTTAATTTTAGTTAAAGAGAAAAGTTTATTTCTTTTCTTTCTTATAAGTGTTTTGGAGAATTATCATGTTATAAATGCATACGTAAAATATGATTTTGAATGTCGGAAAGATTGTAAAATCAAATATGTAATGTTATAATATACGATCTAATATTTTTTTTTAATATATATATATATATATATATATATATATATATATATATATATATATATATATATATAAATATAT
>Ga0214543_1006750_pt1 | contig 20220 bp, 15 predicted proteins | sample CNSS2metaG_FD_160094 | JGI IMG/M metagenome (GOLD analysis project Ga0214543, IMG submission 160094) | Root nodule microbial communities from cowpea collected in UCLA plant growth center, Los Angeles, California, USA - CNSS2 | ecosystem: Host-associated > Plants > Roots > Nodule | place: USA...
TTCCAGCGAAGTGGGTGGAAAACATGTGGGAGAGGATGTCGAAACTGTCGATTGAGTAGGGCGGAAGAGTTGTGAACCATTCTAGGGCAGGGCCTTTGAGGGTGGTGGGGAAAGCATTGCAAAAGACTGCGTCTTGGGACGTGTACAAGGCGACATGGGTGATGTAGACTTTAAGGTGCTCGTCAGGGTCGGTTTCGCCAGTATAGCGATCGAGGGTGAAAGGTTCCCATTGGGCTGGGAGAGGGGTGTTGGCGATAAAGTCCATGAATGGGTGGCGGCGTCTAGGCTGGTGAGGAGGGAGCATGTGAGGTGGAACGGGGTGGTTGATCATAGCGGGAAAGGTGGAGGTGATGTTGTGAGGGGGAATGTGGGTTGTGGGAAGATATTGTGGGTTATAGGGTGGAATATGTGTGGTGTGGAGGGCGGTGGGTATGTTGTAGGGGATCTGGGTGGTAGGAAGGGTGGCGACGGGGGTTGGGGGTGTGGTAAGCCCCGGTTGACCAGATGGAAAGTGATGGGGATGGGTAGAGGTAACGGGTGTCTGTTGGGTGGTGGTGAAGGTGTGGGGATGGGATTGTATTCACTTTCTTCCTCTGTAGGCTGGAAAGCCGGAGACTTCACAGCTTCAGAGGTTTCTTTGGCTTTTCCCTTCAGGTTGGGATCAGCCTCGATCCTTCGCTTGAGGCGGGAGTTCTCTTGTCTTAGCGCCTCCATTTCTTCAGCATTGCGCTTTTTCAGGTCTGCGAGTTCCTGTTGCATCTTTGCTTGGCCGTCTAGGATGGCGGCCAAATCAGGGGTAATGCTAAGAGGTCCAGAGGGACCAGCATCCGCTTGCTTGTTCGCTCCAGCTCTGCTGCGGGTGGAAACCATCTTTAGAGAAAAACGGGTACTAAAGGTGTTCGTCTCGTGCCCCACGGTGGGCGCCAATTGTTCCTGCAGAGAACAAAGAAGATAAGTTAGGCACAAGCGTCAGCTTACCATGTAGTCCGCTATCTCTTCAGTTGGCCTCTTCCCGGTCGATACATGTCAGCTTGAACCCAGGGGGGGTTACCTGCAGAAGAGTCTCCGAAGCTTAAGTAAGTCAAAGCTCTCAGAGAGTCAAATCAGTGATTAATGAATGCGTACCTTTAATTGCTGGGGTCCACGTGTATTTATAGAGCATTAATGATGTCTGACCATCCCATGGGCTGGGCCTTGACTTGGGCTCTAGCTTGGGTTGTGAGTGGGCCAGGGCCCTAACCCAGGCCCTTAAGGTTTATTGAACGCGGACGCTTCCATTATACTGAGTTCGTTGGAGTGGTCGGCCTAGGCTCTAATCTTACTGGATATGCTGGAGTAGTCGGTCTAGGCCGGCTACTTGCCTTGATGGCTTGTGTTGGTGATATGAGGTACAGGTTATCCCTTTAGATGTTTAGTTTAGGTTAAAACCGGTACAAGTTAGGCTAACTCGGCCTAGGCTGGATACTTGGCTGCCTTGATATACACATTGTTTACTTATTTGGTCGAGTTTGACTAGGTGTGGTACACCTACTAATCCTCCTTGGGTTAACATTAACCAATCTCAACTCAGTCTCATACAAACAATCTCATATCATATACTCATCATTCATACTAATTACAAAGCTTCTATGATAACTAAAGTACCACCCAATTTAACTAAAAAATACAAGTTTCAAGTTCTGACTCACTCGCCCAGCCACTGGCCCATGCTCGCCCAGCTAGTACCACTCGCCCAGTCACTAGTTCAGGTCTGGAAGTTCCAACTTAAGAAAATTTGGTTAAAAAAATATTAAATATACGCATTTTTAAAGTTGGAAGACTAAATTGTGTCAAAGTTTCAAAGGGAAACTAATTCCAATTTTTACTGAAAGTTAAGGGACCAAAAACATATTTAACACTATAAAATTATTTAATATTGTATTGGAAAGAGGAGAATGTGTAAGGAGGGCATGGGTTTTATGAAATCAAAACATGGTCTTGGAAGGAAATAGATGAAAATAAGGACAAGATTATAGTGGAGGACATTAGAAAAACACGTGTGATTGTGAGAGAAAAAATGCAAGTTATATAAACATACAAAATTGTGAATTCTAATAAGAAAAATGGATGAAATCAAAGTATTTAATAAAGAGGTCTAAACGGGGCCTGTTAGTTTTGATGCACTAATATTTTACAACCAAGGGGGCTGAATTGGTTTTTCAAATTTTTGATTTGTTCTTACACTTGAAAAACAGTTTTTATGAAATCTTTAACCAATTGACAAAAGGAGTTTAAGAATGCATATTGTTCAACCTTTATACCTAGCAAAAATTAAAATAGAATGAAAGAGAGCATAAGAGACAACAAGATTTATACTAGTTCGATTCAAATGAATCTACATCTAGTCTCTAGTTTTCCTCACTAGAAATTTCACTATATCAACAAGAGAAGGAATACAAAAAACACCTATGCAATTCCTAAACTCTAAAACCACACTTTCTTGAAAACACCCCTTCAAGAAATGTGCAAGCAGTAATGCTCCAAGCAATTACACACAATTAACACAATCATAGTGATAACACACGAAATTTAAGATTCAAGAAACTACAAGAAACTGGTAAAAAAATAGTGACAATAATGGAACACTAACACTTGATTTAGTACACAACTTTGGTGTCAATATTACACTTCATTTGATCTTGATGATCATTCTTGATGAACACTTAAGCACTTGCTGCAGAATTTGCTCTAAGAAGATATTCCACACTTTTGTCTTTCTTTTTGGATGAAAAAAACGTTGCTTTCAGAAGGTGTAGGGATTTGTTTTTATCTAACAGCTGCTGTCAGGACGAGTCTAGTCAACTATATTAGTTTGCTAGTTGACTACATTAACATGGCCCAAATCCAAGTTCTAGAACTAACCTAGTTAACTAGATTAGTATCCTAGTCGACTATCAAGACAACAGATCAACATTTTCTGATTATCACATACATATATTTATGTCTTATTTTAATTCCAATCATTCTCATGCTATTGTGAACATCATTAAAATCAAAAAAATATCACACATACACTTAATAGCAATAATCTTCCCATTTTTTTATGATGGCCAAAACAAGATAACATTGGTGATATATACATCAGATTAATGATTTCAGTTACCCATTTCACAACCATGTATTTAAGCATATATCATATCAAAAATTTTCACAGAATAATTCATACCAAAATATAATGCATGTTAGATCAATTTAGATCAATGTCAATTTCTCCCCCTTTTTGGACATAATCAAAACAGGGAGTAAACAAATCAATCAGCATAGCCTATACTAGGTGAGATTAAGGAACTAAACTGGTAAACCCTATCAGATATATGTAGAGAGAAAAGAAATAACCTAGTAAAGGCCAAAAATGAGTAAGCAACAGTGGAAGTTTGCTTTAGTCAGACATGTCATCTGTAGTGGAATAATTTTCATCATCAGTGGCAGCACCAACAACACTATCAATAGCTTTTGCCATGGTGTGATCTTCTTCTTCATCAGTTGAATCGTCTTCACTGGTATCAGAGGCAGATTTGGATGTTGTATTTGCAACATTTTCATCAAGACCATCGTCTTTATCATCAATATGATGATACTTCAGCAGTTTTGTGACCTTGGCATTCAAATGTTGAATTGAATTGTGAGAGCAGCAAGAGACTGTTGGATGTCAGATTGTGTGGATTAGTCAATGGAGAGTGGTGGTGGTGATTTTTCCTCAGTTGTATGGGATTCATCCTTGAATATCCATCCATTATCAATAAGGATAAAACCCATGTGATGAAGGGCATTGAGTTCTATGATGTTGGTGTGAGTTAGCGTAACAAAGATTTCATCAGCTAAGTCAAGATTGTAGTACTCAAACACCTTGGACAAGAACAATGCATAAGGTAGGGAATACATGGGCAGTTTATGGTCTTGAGGATGGTATCACACTCATGAGTCATTATTTTTCTCCATTCCACTAGCCTTTGTGTACCTATTTGACAGTTGTTCAGTGCTTAATTGTTCATCTTTAGTGTGTTTTCATCTGTTGGGCTTTATTGGGCCACTATTCCGAATTTGGGTTAATTTCACATTATTTGGCCTAATTTTCGTTTTTAATTATTTTTAGGTATTTGGGTGAAGTAATTTTGGAGCTTGGATATTAATATTTAGTTGAAGAGAGTTGCCACATCATTGCCACATCATTTCCACGTCATTTTCACGTCATCTGAGTGAATGGGCCAACATTTGAGGCCCAGTAGAGGCATTTTTGTAATTCTGAGTGATAAAGTGACAATTTTGTAAATAGTGGTGACAGAGTTGACAAGACCACGAAAATTAGGTCTCTTGGCATGCAAAAACCACACTCCTTCTTCTTTACTCTTCTCCAACCTCCATTTTTCGTGCTCTCAAGCTTTGATGGGTGTCCATGGAGGTGCTCCTCTCGTTTTTGATGTTTTTGCACTAGTTTTTGCCATTTCTATGCACATTTGACAGCACCCAATGTGGTATTTACGTTTTGAATGCATTTGGTAGATTGGGAATCTCATTTTGTGAATTTTATTGACTTGGAACAACACCCATTGATGGGTTTTTCTATTTTTATACCATAGCAACGTTTTTCATTCAATTGAAGCTCTTAAATTTGTCTTTTGATGTTGAAATCACGTTTGGAGAGTTTAAAGTTAGGGTTTTTGATTCTGTTTTCATGATTCCAGTTTTGAAAAGCTTGTGTGCTCCATTTTCCATGTTTAGCTAACCTTTTTGTATTGATTCCTTGAAGAAATTGAAATGAAACCATGAGATTGTTGATTGTTTTTGGGTTGTATTTGGAATTGTCTCTATTTCAGGTTGCGTTTTGATGATAAATACGTTTTTGATGCATGCTTAATCTCAAATTCGTGTGTGCACATTAATGACTCGTATTCATGCTTAATGTTTATGGGTTCTGCCACAACTTGCTTTAATTTGTGGGTGTTAATTGCCTGAAATCGGTTGTGCTCAATGACAATGAATCCATGGTAATTTTCGCTTAGTTAATTACTTAAGGTTCATGAGAGCAAATTCGAATAGAACAATTAATTTGGTAATCTGTGATTGGTGGACTTTCAATTGAATCAAGGAATCATTGCGTTTTCATATAGCTGTTAAATTTCTCTACATTGCAAATTTAATTTTGTGTTGAAACTGAATCTGCCACCCCCCTTTTTTTGAGTTATACTATTGTGTTCATCTGAAAATTGAAGCTTTGGACGAAAATATTGGTCGTTAGGAGACGACTTGGTTCAACTTTTGTATACTGCATTTAACTGTTTTAATTTGGTGGGGTACGACCTCTATCACACACACAAAGGCAGACTAGTTGATTTTAACTCTGGAGTTTAAGGCATGCATAAGAAATATGTCTTCAGTTAAGAGTTGCGCATGATTACCAGCCCTTGGGGCTAAAATCTAGCCAATGATGAACACCATAACACAATCGTCTCTCTTTATTCCACCAGCTTTGTACAAATTACATTTCTTTGCTTGTGTAGGATGACGCAACAATGATTTGTAGATCTCTATTTTTCGTAGATTCTAAGAACCAACATAGGATTTTTCTCCCCCTAAATGAAAGCCCGCAATCGTTGTCCAAACCGATTCATCTAGGGTTATGTTTACCCCTTTTACCCTAGATACCAAAATACCATTTTCCTCTCTAGCATTTGCATAAAAGACTTTAAGAAGATCAGGATAGTAGATACCTCGAAGTTGCACAAATTTTTCCAGGCTTTGATAGGCAAATTGCTCTTGGAACTAAAAACCATTGTCGCGGAAGAAGCCTATGTCGATGTATTTTGGATTGACAATGTTGTGATCCTTCTAGTTCTTAACAAAGTTAACTTGCTTCTCATCATCACTGATTTAGCGATCGAGTTCAGCAGGGCGAGATGTTATTCTTACAATCGTGCGCTTCATTCGCTTTGGACAGGAGGATGAAGATGCCATGGATAGATTTGCAGAGAATAGGGTTTGTGTGGAGAAGAGAGGAGAAGAGAGAAAAATGGGATTTTAGGGTTCTGAATTGATTTGGGTTTGATGGTTTTGTTTTGGATTTTGGAAATTAAGTTTAAAGGAGAAGAAAACTTTACCAAACCAATTTTTTTCTAGACATAGTTAACTAGGTTATTAATCTAGTCAAATAGCTTTGAATTTTGACACAGAGAATATAAAAGATGTGTGAGTTAACTAGGAAGTTGACTATTTTATGCAAATTGAGAAAACCTGATGCAGAAATGACAAAATGTAATGGAGTATGAAAATGATAGTTAACTAACGAGTCGACTATGTAATGCAGAAACATAAAAAACTGATGCAGTGGTGACAAGTCTGGTGTAGTATTTAGATGATAATTAACTAGTTAGTCAACTTTATTTGCCGTAGAGTGCAAAATGTGATATAGTATCTATGTAGTACATGTAAAATCAAGTATGCCAAGTTCATTTCGAAGTACATAAAATCTTTCTCTAGCCAAAGTTTTAGTAAACATGTCAGCCAATTGATTATTTGTGTCAATATATTCAATTTTACATTATCTTTTTGCAACATAATCCCTAATAGAAAGATGTCTTATTTCTATATGCTTTGTTCTAGAATGCATTATTGGATTCTTTGTGAGATTTATGGCACTAGTGTTATCACACCTAAGAGGAATGTTCTCTAAATGAATGCCATAATCTCTTAATTGATGCTTGATCCATATAAATTGTGCACAACAGCTTCCCACAATAATATATTCCATTTTAGTGGTGGAAAGAGCAACACATGCTTGTTTTTTAGAATGCCATGATATTAATGAACATCCTAATAAATGACATGTTCCACTAGTGATTTTTTTGTCCACTTTGCAGCCACCAAAATCAGAGTCATTATATCCTACCAATGATATGTTGGCCCCTCTAGGATACCATAGGCCTAGACTTTTAGTGCCTTTCAAGTATTTCAAGATTCTTTTTACAGTAGTTAAGTGAGACTCCTTAGGACATGATTGCAATCGTGCACAAACACACACACTATGCATGATATCTGGACGACTAGTAGTTAAGTAAAGTAGAGAGCCAATCATACCTCTATACTTTGTTTGGTCAATACACTTGCCTCCTTCATCAACATCTAGATAGCAATTAGTGGCCATAGGTATTGAGGATTCCTTGCAACTGTCCATTGAGAAATTACAAGAAACTGATACAGAAACTGGTAAAAAAATAGTGACAATAATGGAACACTAACACTTGATTTAGTACACAGTTTTGGTGTCAATATTACACTCTCTTCATTTGATCTTGATGATAATTCTTGATGAACACTTAATCCCTTGCTACAGAATTTGCTCCAAGAAGATATTCCACACTTTTGTCTTTCTTTTTAGATGAAAAAAACGTTGCTTTCAGAAGGTGCATGGATATGTTTTTATCTTACAGCTGCAAAATCCTAAACTTATAAAGGTTATCGTGAAACATGCATTGGTTGAATTGGTTGTGCACTTGGTTTGATATTGGGGGGTCATGGGTTTGAAATTTGGCTTAAGCGAAATAACTTCTTTTTGCTAAATTCAATTTTGGGGATGAAGTGAAAAGCAACACGAACCCTAGCCGTCAGAGAGCAACTAGGATGGCTGAAAAAAAGTATCTCAAACCACTCATTTAATGATCATTAAGCCCACTAAATACTCATTTTCGTTTTATGGCTATTAACTCTAATTAAGGAGTGATTAAAAAGACCAAAGAGGGAAGGAAAGGGGATAGGTAATTAGCTATTGGTAAGTGCAGTGAGGAAAGGAAAATTCAGAATAGAAACTGAGTTGGGAGTGATAAGAAGAGTGGAATTGGAAGAGGAGCAACTAAGGGCATTGGTGATCAAGGCGTAAGTAAATAATTTATCATATTAAGCAAGGAGTTCAGGTTAAGGGAGTTCCTTACTTTGATTTAATCGTGATTGCATGTTTTTAGTAATATGCTTGGTGTTTGAAAATGCAGAGTATATCAATTTATCTTAATTCTATCGCATTTCTAGAAATTTTCAAAAACCACTTTATGGCATTGAATGAACCGCCAGGCGACTCATGCTTTAGAACCCAAATTCTTGGTTTTCTTCATGAACCACCGGGCGGTTGAGGGCGACCCGCCAAGCGGCACAAACTATGTTGCCCAGTTTTCTCTATTTTTTATGTTTCAGTGGTGTGATGATGCTTGAATTGAAATTTTATGGTACGTGAATAATTGGAATGATGAACTATTAGTTATAATTGTGTAGTTGAGAAAAATTGCATGAACCTTGTACTATTGGGTATGAGAGCTCAAGTTGGAATGAGAGATGATGTAATATGTATCATATATGTTGATTGGTACTCTATGGTATGTCAATAATGCAATGGGTATTAAGATTGAACTAAACAACTTGTTTGCTATTAAAAATGTGCAAAATGAATAAAAGAAGTGGTAATTGGGGAAGTTAGGGTTCATATCGTTGCAGGAAGAATCTGGGTTGATCCCAGAAATACGTGTGCCGCTTGGCGACTCAGAAGCTGTCGCCAGGTGACGCCTTAGTTCAGCTAGAGTGTGGATTCTGTTAGGGTTGTGCATGATTGTGTACTATGAGGAATAACTTAGAACATGTTATATGGATTAGCTGGGCAATAGGGTGGAAGAACTTCAAGCATGGAATATGAAATGAAAATGTATGAGAAGGAAATGATTGAGATATATGTTTTAAGCTAAATAAAGTTGCATGCTGATATGAACCAAAGTTATTAGAAAATGGTAATTATGTGCCATGTATGATTGGGTTAAATGATTGAGAAATGTTCATGGATAATATAATGAGTGGGTAGTAGAAAATATTATAGTTATGAAAAAGTGGGTTTGAAATTGTGAATATTTGGTAGTGTGATTCTGTCTAGAGCATGATTGAATAAAGTTCATGTGCAATACTGTCCAAATTATGGTGACATGAGTTATATGAATATTAGATTGTAAGATTATAAAACTTGGAGTATATTGAGTGTATGTGGCAGATGTAAAGTGTAACATCCTTAAGGAATATTACTTAAAAATACATAATGAAAGAAATAAAATATATCAAAAGACGTAGTAATAATACTCCCAACGCGGGAAATTTTGAATTTATGAAAAACACGCGCCAAAACTTATAACATAAATAATAAACGTGTTACAAGTTCCCAAGAATTTGTATTCATAAATGAAAACATAATAAAATACATGTGAAAAAAACCCCTAGCTCTAATCCCAAGCTAGCCCTCACTCCGTCGCCTGAGCGTCCTCAGCATCACCTGTATCAACATCTGCTCCCGTGTAACGAATCACACGATCATCGCCATACATAGACAAAAAGGGTGAGCTGAGAAAATAAAATAACAGATATAAAATACGCAAGATAAATCATACACCCCTCTTATTCACTCTACATAGTTCTTGGCCAAGACTTTAACCCCAAGGCTTATAGCGTTCAAATCACACAACTGGTTAGCCTTGGACTCGGGAATATGATGCTCACACGAACCTGCCCGCTCGTGGTCCTGCCTCTATGAACCTCCCCACTCGTAGTCCTGCTCTACGAACCTCCCCGCTCGTAGTCTTGCTCTTCGGACCTACCCGCCCGTAGTCCAACACATGTGATCCACCAACCCTGTACCTCCCCGCACGTGGCATCTCTCAAACATGAGCGCGGAACATACGAACCTACCTCGCTCGTATCCCCACGTGAGAGTAATTGGATATGAACCTCCCCGCTCATATCATCACATGTTAACCACCATCCATGAACCTACCCGCTCATGGTACAACATCTCCCGATCCAAGCATAACATCATTGTCAATTAAAAGCAACACACACAGAGCATAACCTGTTGTGCAATTACTTGGCGCAACACCCAACACCGCTAGGCGATACAGGTCTAGACCTCCTGGCGGTACCTGCCCGCCGTCAGGCGCTAGCGCCTTCCAACGCCACTATATTTCAAACACCGCCTGGCGGAGCACACCCCTGCCGCCTGGCGCCACGTAATGTAGAGACCCTGACTGCTGATCCTATCGCCTAGCGGCCTCCTGCACTGTTGGTTTTTGGCACCCTCTTTAATCTATCTCATAACCTGATCACTACCAAAAGCCTCACACTCCCACCTTTACTAGGACTTTACACAAATTTCCCAGCCAAACCTTATTCAATTCTATTATTCATAACTTCTACCCTAACTCCATGCAATCTCAACAATTAATTCCCAAACTCCCCATCCAAGTATAATAGCTCAATCAAATTACCTAATTCATCCCTTTTGACGTACTCCAATCAAAGGTGGAAATCAATCCCCAATATTGACTATCTAAAGTTCATAACAGAGTAGTGACTTACCCCTATTGATATTCATTGTCAATCAGCTCCAACTCTCATGCTTACTATTTTACTACCTCACTTCATACTGCGCCCTCATTACTTGACTCATCAGCCACAACCAATTATGACTCTCCCTTTCAAGGTAATTCCACGCTTCCTACCCACATTCTTATATCATATTATTCATTGTCACACCAACGTTCTCATTTTCTAATTGTTATCAATGCATTTCAATTTCATTCTCTCATTTAGTACACTATATATGGCGCAATCCACTTCCTATCCTTCTAAATTTCTTTCACTCAAGCTCCCTTTCTTCCCAACCACTCACTCATAATTTCCCTCGCCCCACTGCACCAGACTTTTCAATTCACTAGAGCTCTGTCTCTCCCTCTCTCGCAGTGACCCACAACACAACACCCAATTTGGGACTGCCACACGTCATCGCCTGGCGGCCAGCACGGAGCCGCCAGGCGGCATATCAGAACCGTGCCACACTGCACCTGTTTCCACTTACTCCCCGATTCCAATCCCACTCCTCTTCATTCTAGTAATCCGTTAGTCAATCATATTACAAACGTAAATCAAAATTTGTGATACTAATCCCCTCTTGAACATGGTACCAATTAAAGATTTCATCACCAACGAAACATACACAGTATCTGGAACCTACCCTCACGTAAATAAAACCTTAAGGGTTATAATCACAATCTGAACTATAATCACCCTCAACAAAGCATCCACGTATAATTAAATATTCCCAATCGGTTAATCATTCCAATGGAACCCCAACACACGCAAAAATCCAAGAAAACAACACCAAACAGTTGCAAACATCAAGAATCGCCTGGCGGAATGCAATTCACCGCCAAGCAACTCAAACTCAAAAACCCAGTACTTCCAGCACTGATGTGCCGCCTGGCGGCACATGCATGCCCGTCAGGCGGTTTCTTGACAGATTCCCAGAATTTCGCAGAAGCATCATGATTCAATAGAGATCAATCATACAATTCAATCCATATCATTACAGGACATTATGCACGAATTAAAAACATCAAAAACAACTCCCCTTACCTGAATTTTCCGCTCCAAATTGAGATTCTCACTCTCCTTGCACACCTTCTTCCCTTTTCTAAAAAGAAGCACTTCAACTCTTCTTTCTCTGGCCTCTTTCACGAACCAGAACCACCCCTTCTCACTCTCAGTACTGTCTACACTTTTCCCAGACTAATTTTTCTCTCCTTCTCTCTTCTCTCTCAAGCTTAATGTGCCCTAATTGTTCTTTAATTTGCTAAAACGAATTTTATTAAATAAAAATTATGGCTAATGCCATTCAATGGATCTTAACCCATTGTTTTTTAGCCCCTACGTTGCCTCTCCATTATCTGCTAGGTTTCCCAACCCTTTCATATTCATGCCAAAAGAAATTAGCAAAGAAAGGATGAATTTGTCCTTAGTAAGGTTTGAACTCACAACCCTTCAATCACAAAGCAAGTGCACAACCAATTCAACTAATCATGTTTCGTGATAATACCTCAAATTCTAAGGTTATGTTATCACGTCCCACATCCAAATATAGAGCATAGAAATTCATAAATTAAATTACATAAAAATGACATACATAGGACTCGAACTCAAGTCCACTCACATAATTAAAGTACTCTCAACCACTTAAGCTAATACTTTTCCACGTCATAACAATCCGCATTAAATACTTTAAATGCTTCTATTACCCGCCATTATTAAATAATTATTTAAATAACTATTTAATTTTCTTAGGTCTTACATAAAGTAGTATATGATGAAGAGCATGTGTGCATGATAATAATCGAATTGGTATATTTAGGTGTGTATCTATGATTTGGGGATGGTACTGTAAACTATATAATTGTGTTGTGGCAAATGGGAGGTACAATATTGACAATTTTGTGGCTTATTCCAGTAATGAATAAAGTAACGCATGCTAGGACATGATAATAGATGATTTGGGCATGAGTTATTTGTATATGTTGAGTTTTGGTTATAATATTATGTCTGAAATACTATGATTGATATGAGAATGATGGATTGTATGTTTGTGGTCTCTTAAAACCTGAGGAAAATGCCAAAAACCAGTAGCATTGCGCTACTGGTATGGCGCTTGACGGCACGGGACGAGCCGTCAGGTGATGGGTTCCAAAACAGTTGCAGTGGCCACTGTCTACGCAAGGCGCCTAACAACAGGTTTGGGCCCGCCAAGCAGTGATGGTTAGAATGGATTCCTAGATAGCGCTTAGTGCCTAGCGGTGTGAGATGCCTGCTAGGCGATCTGGAACCAAGTTTCACTTGGCGACGTGAGATGTGCGCCAGGCAATTTTGGGTGCAGAGTTGGCTCGTGAGAAGGTTTTCTACACAACTTTAGGTGATTGGGGTAACACGTGGCCACTTTAGGCTATAGCCCGGTGGTTTAGGAAGTCCAGTAAAGTGTGCGAGATCGTGGCTCGTACGGTGATGTTTCGAATGATTTCCCTCTTCAGTGCATCTGATAGAGTTTTGGTAGTCTGGGAACAACTATGAACTCCTGTTCGTTTTGGGAAACTCCACTTGGTGTCATGGTGAGAGGCTGTGGCAAAGTTATTCCCACGTATGGACTATCAGGTGGTGGCCTGTGGTCGGAGGAGTGAGTAGACACTCGTGCAGCAAAGATCGATCAGTTGATTCATCAAAGGGTGTAGAAATAATAGACGTCTAATTAAGGGTTGAAAGTTGAGGAACTAAGGAAAAGGGAAAATGCTAATGTGTGTTGTAATCTTGAGATGCTTTACTTATTGTCATATTTTAATTGTTTATTTAAATGAGCTCACCCTATCTATGTGTTTGGCGATGATCATGTAACTTGTTACATGGGAGCAGATGTTGATGCAAGTCAGCATGTGGATGGTTAATGCAGTGGAGGACAACTATGGGAGATTTAGTAGTTCTTTTATAATATTTTTCTTTATGAAGAAATATGGACTATTTTGTAATACTTTTATAGATGATTCATTTGTGTAATAATTGAACACTGTAGTTTTATTTATTATTGGCACGTTGACTTTGGATTTCAAATTTTCCCACGTTTTGGGAAAGAATAAAAAATTAATAAATGAGGTTATTTATTTATAGGTATAATTAGTCGCATAGTACCCAGTTTGGTGCTGAAGTTTCTAATTGGTACCCGGTTTTAAAAAAGTCTCAATTACGTACCCAAATTAGTTTAAGTGCACCAATTTAGTCCAAACCGTTAAATGTTCCAAAACGGCGTTTAGAAAGTGGTGAGGTAGCAGTGCAGAAGGGATACGTGTCAAATAATGACATGACTGGTTGAATTTATAATTGTACAGTGTTCCACGTGGTATTTACATTTAAAGGAGATTTGCCCCCATTTTCATTGTCTTCTTCCTCCGATATCTTCTGCCCTAATCCAGTTTCTTCTTCATCAATATACCCTTTTGCATTAGTACTTCTGTTGTATCTATTGCTGCTATAGAATTGCAGATTAGGATGCTAGGCCTAGGTCTCATACTCACACCCATGGTGGCATGATGCCATTTCAGTTTGTTTGCTTCCTCTTATGAGCTAAGATATGGTGTGAATTTCTGAGTTTGTTTAGGTTAAGTAGAGCAACAGAGATTACACGTGCAGTGAAATCGCCATGGACCCGTCTATCATGAAGCTGCTAGAAGATGATGAGGTTTACTCTATTCTTCTTTCCTTATCTTCTTTGAAGGAGAAAAACTGTGGTCTTAGTCTTACCGATTTGGGGCTTTGCTTATCAGACCACTATGTTTAAATGTTCACAGGATGAAACAATGAATTCAGGGGTGGATGTGGAAGCCTTACAGGCTGCGCCTAAACACATAAATCAACAAAATTTCACAAAAAACAACCCTAACATCAGAACCCTAATCACAAAATCAAAAAAAAAACACAATACCAACCTTTCGTTAACAATGGCCGACAAGTAGCTCTCAAATCTCCACTTCAGTGTTCGAAATGCGCCTTCAATTTCTCCAGCACTTCGCGAAGAATCGTCCACCACTTCGTCTCCCCTGCCTCACCTTTCCCCAATTTCACGTCTTCATCACATGCTTCTGCGACTTCTTTTTAACTTCTCACCCCTTTTTTTATATTTTCGTTCTTTTCTTTTTTTATTTTTTCATTACAAGACATATTTAATATTCTTCTCCAGATTTCCACGTCATTAAATTTTAATCACCACTTGTTCCAAATTAAATTCAGAGACCAACCAGTATCAGTCAACGTTAACCTTTCTAACGGCGTCAACTGAAATGGACTAAATTGGTGCACTTAAACTAATTTGGGTACGTAATTGAGACTTTTTTAAAACCGGGTACCAATTAGAAACTTCAGCACCAAACTGGATACTATGCGACTAATTATACCTTTTAAATTTTCTCAAATTTGGCTTTTTAACTGTCATCTAGGGCATTCATCCTTTTCCGTTCTTAGTCTATGTTTGTTAATAGACACACAAATCTAAAGTAGAAGTAAATAAAGGACTCAGCACCGGCACCACAGTGCTACTGTTTTATTAGAAGTATGAAATCCAGAAAAACGGAGAACAATGGTTGTCATGAGCACACTATCACCTCAGCCAAAAAAGCCTGTCCAACCTCCCTCTCTATCCTCCCCCCTCTCCACCTATATTTCCTCCTGCCCTTTCTAACCATAAAAGGATCTCTAAGATTCGCTATTCTCTCTCCTCTTGCCATCTCCACTAAAACCGTTATCACTCCCCCTCTCAGATTTTGCTTGTAAGCCCCAATTAATGGTTTTCCATTTTTTTCTTTCATACACCCTTTTAACCTCTTTTTGTTTCTCATCTTCTTAGTTCTGGGCTTGATTCGTATCAACACCTCCCCCCATAAAATGCACCTTGTCCTCAAGGTGAAACTCTGGAAAAGAATTTTTCATTTGGGATAAACACTCCCTGGAATTTTCGCACATTAGCATATATTTCCACTTCACCAGGACTTCCCATTCTAGATCTTCCTTCTGTCTGATAGCCAGGATCTCCTCTTATTGAGCATTTAGTTCCCAATTTTCAGTCACACATTTGGGAAGTTGCTACACATTGACTTCCGCTGCCATAGTGGGTTTTAATAAAGATACGTGGAAAACTGGGTGTATCCTGCTGCCCTTTGGTAACCTCAGTTTGTATGCAACCTCCCCTATTCTTTCAATGACCTCATATGGCCCGTAGTAAGATCTAGTTTAGCTAATGTTTAAGGATTCTTTTATATTTTTAACTCCTAATCTTTAGCTTCGCAACAACCCGTTTGCTGTATACAATGTACCTTGGTTTTATGGCGAATCGATAATCAGATTTACATGGTCTAAGCATGAGTTTCCATAGGCCACCAAATGGAGGAACCTATTGATGCAGAAGCTTCCCCTTAGTTGCATATTTATTGTATAAAAGAAAAAACAATATTGTCCGTTGCAGATGCATCCAACATAAAGGATTCACTCGTTGCAAAGGTTTCCTTGTAAACTTAATCCAGCTTTTATTTCCTTCATAAATTGTCCCAAGGTTCCCACCTTTGCCATTTTGCTCAAACACCAACTATATTACAATAAACAGCTATTGAACACATTGTCTAAAGAAGAAAAGTGAAACAATTATTCATTTAGTCCACTTTGCAAATTGATAAATAATAAAAAGATTCGATCATTGGGAAAATTGGCATACCTGTTGTTCCTTTTCTGTAGGCTTGCTTCTAACTCCATCATTTCCCTCAATAGCTGTGATTGTGCACGAATTTTGTAAAACTTCGGATGCAGGAATCCCAATCTTCTCAAAGCTGAGGTCCAACGATTTGTCATCATTAGTTTGAACATACTCTTCTTTGATTTCCAAAGGATCAGCTTCGTTAATCAAAGCACCAGAAGAACTTGGTGTATCCAATGGTAAAGGTGCTGAATTGTTGCTCACATCTTTGGAGGACCAAAGATCATTAGAATTATCAAGACTTACATGACCAAATATAGGGTCATCATTGCTGCAAAATCATCACTTGTGAGAATACTCAGTCAGATAGATGCCACTGTGAAATAAATGACTAATAACTATAAGAATATATATATGTCTAAAAATATTCACTGTTAATCAGAACTCCGAAACTTCTTTTCGATGCTATCTATCACATGAACCATATGAAGAAAACCATGGGGTATAAAACTATCAAGTGACTAGATTTCTAAATTGAAACTTTGGCAAAATGAAGTCATCCTAGTTTAAAGTGTAAAATTGTTAAAATAAAACTAAATTTAATGCCCTTTTTTCACTTTTAATGATTACTTTATCGTTGAACCTTCATAATTTTCCATTCATGTTTGATAGAAGGAACTAAACGTATGATTGAGCAAAGTGAGAGCAGTTATGAAAAGTGATGAATACTAACAGTTCTCATAAATAGGATGACAAGAGAGAGAAAAGTTTAGACCATTTTACACTTCAGTAATTAAGTAAAAAGAGTGAAATGATATTAAATACACTGGTGGCATAATGTTATAACACACATGTATTATATAATGCAACAGAGATAATTTACTTTACCTAAAAATTCGATCAAGGTCATCAAAACTTCCTATGTTGGCCCATTCATAATCAACAAAATCACCTTGCTCTTTACCTTCATTACTACTTCGGAAAATTTCAGCATCCTTTTCATTCTGTTTAGATTCTTCTGTCAAGCATTAGTACAATTAGAAATGGCCAAGAATAACTACATATCTTGCATGTTTACTATTTGCTAAGACAAGCAGAAAAAACATCAACAGACAGAGGGGCCTACATAAAAACAAAAATGAATTGACAGGTTTCTGGTCAGAATTCCAGTAAATAGCAATTTTACCAATTCTTGAACTGAATTTGCCAAGTTCTCTTAAATTTTTAGATACTTCAGTACCAAGGGATCCCTGATCCATTTTAGCTGAACTGGACAAAGACAAGTCAGGCCAAGCATGTGTTCCATATCCTGAGACAGGTAATTCTACACTATTATCAAGGTTGGAACTGCTTCTAAGCTTTCTTTCATAAAAATCAGTTTTAGCCTCTGGTCTCTTCAACTCTGTGAGCTTAGTCGTAGAAGCTTCCTGATTGAATTCTTTCTTGTTGCTAACACCTTCGTTTACCTCTGGATAAGGCACAATATGATCATCACTCTCACCTCCTTCACCCCATATTATGTTAGCTAGCTGAAAACAATCCATCATTTAACATTTTTATTGATGAATTTGAAAATAATTAACAGAAGTACACTCTAGATATTGACAGTAGTAACATAAATAGACACCAGGAAGAATAGTAATGTGCAAAGCAAGTGAAAAAGACAACAAAATTTACAAAACCTTTACTACCAACTACACTCAACATTTCAACTAATTTATCCCTATTTAATTGTGTATTTTAGTAAAACACCCAACTGATTTGGTATTATCACATAAAAAATTTTAATATGGTTATGATTTTTTGAAAGTCCCACATAGACTGAAGATAAGGCAATTTCATAGTATATAAGTGCGGTGCAAACCTCACCTTACAAGTTAGTTTTGTGGGGTTGAATTAGGCTTAAACTTCACTTCTAACATGGTATCAGAGTCATTGTGCAAAAAAAAAAACTATCCTAGCGAGATTTCTTGCACGTTTTGTTCCACCTGCTATTGGGCCGCTAACGGACCACCCATTAATTTCTAGTTCCACGCACGAGATGTATATATCCCGGCGTGAGTGGAGTGTGTTGGAAGTCTCACATCGACTAGAGATAAGGCAATTTCATAATATATAAATATGGTGTAAACCTCACCTTACAAGTCGGTTTTGTGGGGTTGAGTTAGGCTTAAACTCCATTTCTAACATGATTAATCGATATTAGAGTGATCGTCAGATCACTTCACTACTCCCTTGTTATAACTTTTAGCTACTAATGCAAATCAGGTAGTGTGCAAAGTTTTAAGTTTTGCCTCCTTCTAATTGGTTTGATCCTAACATATGTAACAAGCACAATGATTGTCTTTTTCAATTCAGACTTCTTTTTTTGGGTTGGCCAATTCAATGGTTCAAACTAGTCTACTTGGGCTAACGTCATGTTATGGATTAGTGGTAGTGGTCAAGGGTACAAATCTCACCTTATTAGTATCACTGGTTTTGTACCCATAGCTAATTGACCACACAAGAAGAAGATTCATGCCAAACTGTGTAGAGTCATCTAGTTCACCCTCCATCACTTCCACTTTCTAGCCACATGTAACATGTGAATCAACATAATGATGGCCTATATAGTACCTCAACATTTTGACAGCCCTATCTACATACCTTGGTTGTATTTATTAATGTTACATGTTTATTGTTTGTTTGTTCTTGTTTTGTAGTACAATTTTATCTCTTTCTGTTTTTTATTTCTCTTTATTTTGTAAGTTTTGGAGGTTATACTAGTTTGTAACCACCCATAACTGCAAGTAAGTTGTATCTTTTCCAAAACTTAATATTAAGTATTGTTTTCACACAGTCACACCACTGTTTTCTCTGTTTATTCCAATTCTAGTATGATATCACAAGTTGGTTGATGATTCACCATGGCCAATCCCAGTTCTAGTTCCCTCCCAAATTTTTCCCACTTCTGTTGCTTAGAAATTGGATGATTCTTCTCATAATTTAGGGTAGAAATGTTCAATATATTATTCTAAGAATACAATTCCTATATACAAGGCTAGAATCCTATTTTAGGAAATATAATAATAGCACCTAGACAATCAAATCCCTATGATTCAGGGATACCATCATACACTGCAATTATAATCTGCTAAATAAGGAAATAATAAAACACAAATCTTGATAGAATTAATACAAATAATAAAACAGATTCTAACACTCCCCCTCAAGTTGGTGAATAAGTATTTACCATTCCCAGCTTGGAAACAATACTCTCAAAGTTCTTGTTCTTCAGCCCCTTCGTTAGAATATCTGCAAGGTTTTCTTGTGAGGAGACATATGGAGTGCAGATCAGACCACTATCTAATTTTTCTTTGATAAAATGTCTGTCAACCTCAATATGTTTGGTTCTATCATGCTGCACTGGATTATGAGCTATGCTAATAGCAGATTTGGTATCACAATAAAGTTTCATTGGTTCATCCAATTTTATCCTCAAGTCTTCCAAGATGATCTTCAGCCAGAGTAGTTCACATATCCCTTGTGCCATTGCCCTGAACTCTGCTTCAGCACTGGATCTGGCTACCACGTTCTGTTTTTTACTCTTCCAAGTCACAAGATTCCCTCCAAGGAAAGTGCAATATCCCGTAGTTGACCTCCTATCCACAATTGACCCTGCATAGTCTGCATCTGTATATGCTTCCAGACTTGCATTCCCATTTCGTTTAAACAAAATTCCCCTGCCTGGGGTTCCCTTCAAATATTGCACAATTCTTAGTGCATCTTGTAAGTGAACCTCCTTCGGTTGGTGCATGAATTGGCTAACTAGACTCACAGCGAATGCAACATCAGGTCTCGTGTGAGATAAATATATCAGTCTACCAACTAGCCTTTGATACATTTCCTTGTCCACTGCAGTATCTTCTTCGGCGCTTCCTAATTTTAGGTTTGGGTCAATTGGTGTACTTGCAGGCTTGCATGTTGTCTTACTAGTTTCTTTTAACAAATCAGTGATGTATTTTTGTTGAGATATGAATATTCCCTTTTTAGAATGGGCCACTTCAATTCCCAAAAAATACTTCAATTTTCCCAAGGTCTTAATTTCAAAGTTCTTGGCCAGATGTTGGCCTAAC
>Ga0214543_1006751_pt1 | contig 20217 bp, 12 predicted proteins | sample CNSS2metaG_FD_160094 | JGI IMG/M metagenome (GOLD analysis project Ga0214543, IMG submission 160094) | Root nodule microbial communities from cowpea collected in UCLA plant growth center, Los Angeles, California, USA - CNSS2 | ecosystem: Host-associated > Plants > Roots > Nodule | place: USA...
TCATACCCTTGACCACGGATATTAGAAACATTAAGATTATGTCGAGATAGTACAACACACAATTCATTCTTCAAAGTTATTGCTGCAGTGTCTTTAACATGCACAATATCAAAAAATCGCTCTTGAACCAAAATGTTCCTTAACTCTTCAATTTTGCCGTAGTGCAATTTGATTTTGAAAATAATAAGGAATTGATGGTGAAAATTGAGATGGAAATAAAAGGAGAGAAAGAGATGGAGGCACGGAAGAGAGAAACCAAATAAAAAATTATAAAAAATTATAATAGAGAACAAAACGTGATTTTTAAATTTTAAAACAGATTTTTCAAACTAAATTAATATAAATAAGATAATAATATATAAATAAAATAATAATATATACATAAAGTACCCATCCTCTCTTGAACTCTAATATGAATGTTTGAGTGAAGGCTAAGAGCTTAAGTTTCATAACCTAGCTTGATCAATCGTTCATGGGGGACATGCTTGCCACCATAATTTTGAACTATTTTTTCAATACGTTGCTTGAGCATAGGCATGTTACTTGAGTTGGCATAGAGACCTTGTTGAAACTACCACTGTCTTAAATAATTCTTTATAGCTTCAGCATCCTCCTTTCAATGGGTAAGTGGTTCTTTATAAGTTGAGTATTGGTTTAAGAGTTAGAGAAATATATTGTTGAATTTTATCCTTTTTCTTTCATATTTTTGTGCAAAATTCAATATAAAGTTAATATATTTATAATTTAAAGATTGGGTCTTTTATAATAACTTCAAGAAATTTTGTTATCATTTAGTTATGTTTAAGTGTTAACTTTGATATTCATTTTACTTAAATTTAATACTTATCAACAATCATTTAAGATTAGTGCATCTTAGATACAAAGGTTTGTTTGCATCATTCTACACATTATATCATACATGTGCACTTTATAAAACATCATGACTCAAGTTTCATAGTTAATCGTATATCTCTAAATTAAGTTGTGATATTTTTGTTTGAGACACTTGTACAAGTATTAATTTACCATGTCATAGAAAATTGTCACACAAAATATGCTCTTCTATAACTTCATTTGGTAGTCCTCATCCACTCAATAAATTGACATATTAAAAGTAGATTTTTTTAATTACTATTGGGAACATTCCCTTGCGAAAATTCAAGAAATTGTTCTACTATGCTTTTATTTACACATCTAGACTAGTTGTAAATAATTGATCCACGTGGGATCTATTATTACTTTATGTGACACACACTAGTGCAGGAGAGTACTTTTGCCGCGGTTATTTTGAATCTTTGATCTCGGTTTAAGACCCGAGGCATATATTGTCGAGGCAAAAAATGTTACTTTTCTGCCTCGGTTCACACCTGAGACATATTTAATCATTACTGTCTTGGTTCTAGAATAACCGAGGCCTAATGTAGGCATTAAAAATAAAAAAAAATTAAAACACCCACGCACCCAAAGTAACGCAGTGGCCATTTCAAAATCTTTTTTCCCATTACCATTTCCCACGCACCCACTCACTGGAAATGGCAGCAGCGACCCAAGGCTGTAACTGCCAACGACAAGAAAAACCAGTCCTGCCACCATCACGACGCACCATCACCGGACCTGCTGAGGACCCAAAACGCGAACCCTAAGTCGCAGAACCAGATCGTCGCTGACTCGAAACCCCTACGCGTAACAGATTGACGTCGCTGTGACGATGGAGACGAAAACCTTTGACGACGCCATCGCGAATCGTGCACCGCTGGAGGAACCACCATCACAGCAGCCAAAACCAGAACCTGCAGGAAAACCCAGAACCAGATCGTCGCTGACTCGAAACCCCTATGCGTAATAGATCGGCGCCGCTGTGACGATGGAGACGAAAACCTTTGACGAAGTCATCGCGAATCGCGCACCGCTGGAGGAACCACCATCGACGCAGACCACCGCAGCCAAAACCAGAACCTGCAAGAAAACCCACAACCAACAGAGGAAAAATGGTTTGACGGCGTCGCGAAACCAGGCCGCCACGATGGTCATGATGCTCATCGGAGACGCTTGCGAACCACCACTGAAAACCATCATCGGCGTCGCGGGCACCTCGTCACCAGGAACCATGAATGCGAGAACAATCTTATCCCGCTTTGGTGTGTGTTGGGTCTGATTTTGGAGAGGGGTTTTTTATTTATTTGACCTAACTCTTATGCCTCGGGTGCAAATCAAACGAAGCAGATAAGAAGTATACACCTCGGTTATTGGACAACCGAGGCAGAACTTTTTCGTTCAAATGAAAATTTAAAAATTGTGGGAGATTTGAAAATTCTGGTAGGCATTAGGCCTCGGGTCTGTGTGAACCGAGGTAGAATGTGGATTTCTGCCTCGGGTATTATAATAACTGAGGCATAAAAGACGTAAAAATTTCAAAATTGCCACCGCGTGTTTATATGTCTCGTTTGCTCTGTAACCGAGGCATAAAGGCCGAGTTAGAAAGTCAAAACTGTACTAGTGAACCTTCCCGCTAGTAATTCAATCAAGCATATCCCATACCAAACCATTGAGTCCATCCTTGCAAAATCCTCTACAAAGGACCCCTGCCCCTGCACTATTGCTTGGCATTGCCCAAGCGTCGCCAGACGAAACTGTGCTCCAGACCGCCTGGTTGTACCCTCCTACCTCCAAGCGTTAAGTGCCTCAATGACCTCTTTGTTTATTGCTTGGCGAAAACATACACGCCGCTAGGCGCCACACCAATAAAGTGAATTTTACTGGCTTAGGCACAACAAAATAGTTCTAACACACTAAGCATCACATTTTACACATCCAAAATGCTACTTGTACGTTATCAAAGATCAACATATCTCAAATTGAATCATTCATAGTTTCTAACCATCAATCAAAGTAAACATTCATGCTTTTAGACTTGGAGATTTGACATCATTTAAAAATAGTCAAGCATGTACATGGAGCATGAGAACATAGGATCAACAATTTAATCATGCATGCAATCATACCAACCTCACAGTACCTCTAATACAATTGCATCCTAATGCACCACATCCCCTTTCAAAATTCAAACAGCCAAAGGATAACCAACACATTCTTAGGCGCACCCTAATAATTATTTGATTAGGTTATTAGACATATATGTAAGTGAAATGCTTCCAAACAACTAGCTCTTATACTTTTAAAACATGCAAGCAGTATACCAGTATCAAAAGTACTCATTCTACTATTTCGTTTTCATAAGTCAAACCAATTTGAATTTTAACATAGTTTATACCATAATCTCAAGCATCATTCACATCCATTTAAGAATATGTTAATCACTCATCAGTGCTATTTTCAAGAACTAGGACAGTTCACATAATCCCTATTTCATTTTTCCCCACATGAACCCAAAACAGGATGTTGTATCCCAGTCATCGCCTGACGACACACTCATACCACCAAGCGTCACTTCTAAAATTCTAGAAATTCTAAAATTTCCCTTACTTGCTTGGAAATTCTCAAGCATCATTCACATCCAACATGTATACACATTTAATTAATTCCCAAAATCACCAAAAGGATTAAATTCGACTTATACACATCACAATTGGCATTCATTTTCCAAACCCACGTTTAACCCTCATGTATATATTTCCCAATTCATCAAATCACCATTAAAAGAAATCATTATCAGTCAATTATGCCAGGAAATATACAAGCAATGTTTGATAAGCTGCAAAACACCAAAATACATCACAAACGAAAATGATATTTCAACAAAAAAAATTGACAAGATTTTTACAAATCTGACGTGGCACTAGTGTTTTTTAAATTTTATTACAAAAAGGCAAACGTTACATGTGTGACATGTTTGGAAATTGAAAGTTAGAAGTTAGTTAGAGAGAGAAAGGGAGAAAGGGAGAAAGCGAGAAACAGAACAGCGGAAGAGAGAGAGAAAGCAACTGGTTTTCGTCGGAGATTTGTGCTTCAGAGACTGTCCTACCTGAAGTTGTCGCCCTCCGTCCGTCCCATAGACTATCCATATTCATCCAGACCGTGGCATTTATAGCTATGGTGGAGAAAGAGACGGAGAGAAAAGGAGTGTTGCAAAGGAAGAGGAGAGGAACATCCATTGAAGATGGCGAGAGAGTGAGAGAAGTGAAGCACTACAGAATAGTGGTTGAAAATTAGAGTCATTGTAGCCGTTTGTGGGGAGTAGCACATACATATGTGGGGACCTACAATATACTTTATGTTTATAAGGTTCCAAGTTTCACTAAAGTTAATTCAATTAACGCATTTGGATCATTCAACATTGATTCACTAACTCACAATGTAATGTCTATCATCCAATGTCCATTTAATGAAGTCGGTAGTAGTCTAACTTCACTTTACGAAAAATAAACAACTGTAACCAAAGTGGGGACTTACTCCTAACTATGTGGAGAGTAACGTCAAAATTTTTTATAACAAGTTGCATATTTGAAAAATTTGTATTTAAACATCATATTTCGATCACATCATTCATTCACTCACTAACAAAGTAATTTCCATCATCCAATTAACATGAACTAAAGTGGGTCGTTTGTCTAATTGCATAATAGCCAAAAAACACAACTCAAAACAAAATGGGGAGTTAAACATAACTATGTGGGGAGTTAGGTGGAACTTTATTTCTATAGAGTGCAGACTTTTATATATCGTATTTGGATCATTGCTCTTTCATTCACTAACTTACAAACTCTTGTCCATCATTCAATCTCCAAGAACTAAAGTGTGTGGTTTGTCTAACATGGCATAACCCAAAAAACACCAATCAAATATAAGTGGGGAGTTAGGCATAACTATGTGAGGAGTTAGGTGGAACTTTCTTTCTATAGAGTGCAGATTTCAGTAAATGTCATTTATATATCGTATTTGCATAATTGGTCTTTCAATCACTAACTTACAAACTCTTCTCCATCATCCAATCTCCATGAACTAAAGTGGGTTATTTGTCTAATAAGACAGAACCCAAAATACAAAACTAAAAAAAAAGTGGGGAGTAAGGCAAAAATATTTGGAGAGTTACGTGAAAATTGATTTCTATAAAGTGCAGATTTCAGTAAAGGTCATTTATATATGGTATGTGGATCATTGTTGTTTCATTCACTGACTTATAAACTCTTGTGCATCATCCAATCTCCAAAAACTAAAGTGGGTGATTTGTCTAACATGACATAAACCTAAAAAACACCAATCAAATATAAGTGGAGAGTTAGGCATAACTATGTGGAGAGTTAGGTGGAACTTTATTTCTATAGAGTGCAGATTTCAGTAAACATCATTTATATATCGTATTTGGATAATTGGTCTTTCAGTCACTAACTTACAAACTCTTCTCCATCATCCAATCTCTATGAACTAAAGTGGTTATTTGTCTAATAAGACAGAACTAAAAAAAAAAGTGGAGAGTAAGGCATAAATATGTGGGGAGTTACGTGAAAGTTGATTTTTATAGAATGCAGATTTCAGTAAAGGTCATTTATATATCGTATTTAGATCATTGGTCTTTCATTCATCAACTTACAAAGTCTTCTCCATCCTCCAATCTCCATTAACTAAAGTGGGTGGTTTGGCTAACAAGACAGAACCCAAAAAACTTAACTCAAAACAAAGTGGGGAGTAAGGCATAAATATGTGGGGAGTTACGTGAAAGTTGAGTTTTATAGAGTACAGACTTCAGTAAAGGTCATTTATATATCATATTTGGATCATTGGTCTTTCATTCACCGACTTATAAAGTCTTCTCCATTCTCCAATCTCCAATCTCCATTAACTAAAGTGGGTGGTTTGTCTAACAAGACAAAACACAAAAAACATAACTCAAAACAAAGTGGGGAGTAAGGCATAACTATTTGGGGAGTTACGTGAAAGTTTTTTTCTATACAGTGCATACTTCAATAAAAGTCATTTATATATTGTTTTTGGATCATTGCTCTTTCATTCAACGACTTACAAAGTCTTCTCCATCATCCAATCTCCATTAACTAAAGTGCGTGACCTGTCTAACAAGACAGAACCTAAAAAACACCAATCAAATATAAGTGGAGAGTTACACATAACTATGTGGGGAGTTAGGTGGAACTTTATTTCTATAGAGTGCAAATTTCAGTAAACATCATTTATATATTGTATTTGGATAATTGATCTTTCAATCACTGACTTACAAACTCTTCTCCATCATCGAATATCTATGAACTAAAGTGGGTTATTTGTCTAATAAGAAAGAACTCAAAAAACACAACTCAAAAAAAAGTGGGGAGTAAGGCATAAATATGTGGGGAGTTACGTGAAAGTTGATTTCTATAGAATGCAGATTCCAGTAAAGGTCATTTATATATCGTATTTGGATCATTGGTCTTTCATTCATCGACTTACAAAGTCTTCTCCATCCTCCAATCTCCATTAACTAAAGTGGGTGGTTTGTCTAACAAGACAGAACCCAAAAAACATAACTCAAAACAAGTGGGGAGTAAGGCATAAATATGTGGGGAGTTACGTGAAAGTTGATTTCTATAGAGTGCAGACTTCAGTAAAGGTCATTTATATATCGTATTTGGATCATTGGTCTTTCATTCACCAACTTACAAAGTCTTCTCCATCCTCCAATCTCCATTAACTAAAGTGGATGATTTGTCTAACAAGACAAAACACAAAAAACACAACTCAAAACAAAGTAGGGAGTAAGGCATAACTATCTGGGGAGTTACGTGAAAGTTTTTTTCTATACAGTGCAGACTTTAGTGAAAGTCATTTATATATTGTTTTTGGATCATTGCTCTTTCATTCAACGACTTACAAAGTCTTCTCCATCATCCAATCTCCATTAACTAAAGTGGGTGGTTTGTCTAACAAGACAGAACCTAAAAAACACAACTCAAAACAAAGTGGGGAGTAAGGCATAACTGTGTGGGGAGTTACTTGCAAGTTTTTTTCTATACAATGTAGACTTCAATAAAGGTCATTTATATGTTGTATGTGGATCATTGCTCTTTTATTCACTGACTTACAAACTCTTGTCCATCATCCAATCTCCATGAACTAAAGTGGGTGGTTTATCTAACATGACAAAACCCAAAAAACAGCAATCAAAACTAAGTGGGGAGTTAGCGATAGGTATGTGGAGAGGTTGGTGGAACTTTATTTTTATAGAGTGCAGATTTTAGTAAAGCTGATTTATATATCGTATTTGGATCATTCATTCATCCATTCACTGATTTACAAAGTCCTTTTCCATCATTCATGCACTGACTTACATTCACACAAATGAAAATTTACTACTTTAATATTTCCCCTGTATCCTTTTCTTTTCAAAAATGTCCCAACAAATTATTAAATGGGTAGTTGCGATTGTTTTAGTAGGGACTTGTGCTGAATATTTCTGTAGTTCAATCCATATCTTACATCAATTATTAACTTCAACAATCCTAAACAAAACATCAACAAACTAACCATAACAATGTAAGCTAACATTTCCCATAACAAGGTCACCTGCATTAAGGATACATCAGACTTAATACAAAAATAAGTACACATCACACTTGGTATTGCAAAGATAACATCCACATAGAAGTCATCATGGCTTCTTTAATTAACCAAAAATATATAAAGCTTCATACTGTAATTCACTTAATATAACACAAAAAACATAAATCCATTACTACATTTTTGCAATTCAAAATCCCCAACAACTCATCCTAATGTTGGTCATTTCAATTTCAAATTCTTCTTATTTCCATAAACGTTCCTCTCCTCTTCCTTTGCAACACTCATTTTCTCTTTGTCTCTGTCTCCACCACTAGTCTAAATGCCACGGTCTGGATGAATAAGCACAGTTTATGGCACGGACGGACGACGACAACTTCAGGTCGGACAGTCTCTAAAGCACAAATCTCCGACGAAAATCATTTGCTTTCTCTCTCTCTTCCGCTGTTTTGTTTCTCGCTTTCTCCCTTTCTCCCTTTCTCCCTTCCTCCCTTTCACCCTTTCTCTCTCTAATTAACTTCTAACTTTCAGTTTCCAAACATGCCACACGTGTAACATTTGCCTTTTTGTAATAAAATTTAAAAAACACTGGTGCCACGTCAGATTTGTCAAAATCTTGTCAAATTGTTTTATTGAAATATCATTTTCACATCACAAAGACACCAAAAACTTATAGGAACAAATTGTTCTAGTTCGCACTGCTTGGCAGTTCTTCCTTGCCACCAGGTGATTCATCACAGAAACCAGAAATAGAAAGAAATTAAGTTGCATCACTTGGTAGGCCTTCATATCTGTCAGGCAGTTTCTGGGCAAAAACCCGGAATTCATGTAAAACAACACAAAATGAAGGGGATTCAAGCAGTTAAACCACATTATCATCCAAAACAGATTAATTGAAAAGAAAACACGTATGTACAACTCCCCTTACCTACTTTCTTTGCTCTGAATGCAATCCTAATGATTCTTTCTTGTCCTCAAGGCTTCAATCCTTGTCTTCACTCTAAAACTTCATTTTCAATACTCCAATGCTCTCCCTAATATGAAATTTTCACTCTTCTCTCTTGTTGCCACACTCACAAAATTATGACTTCTCACTTAACCTCTCCTTACCTCATTTTCCAGCCCAAAAATAAATAAAAAATAACAATAAAATGAAATTAATGAAAAATTAAAGGTTAGTGGCCATTAACTGGTGGTTTTACTACACCACAACTGCCACCATTCCACCCCTTTATTTTCGTAGAGAATATCTAAAGTTTCTAGGATTTCCACCACTTAGCAAAAATATTAAAACATAAAGAAGGTCTACTCATGCCAGCCAAGGTTCAAACTGACATCCTTCTAAACCATTAACATAAGCACAACCATCAAACCAACACATGTTTCATGAGAAATCATGCATACATATAGTGGTAAATTATGTTTCTGTATTCACAATATATATGTAAAATAAAACACAATTAAAATATCACCTTAATAGCATACACAAGATTCAAACCCAAGCTTTTTCAGCAACACTCAACACTCTCAACCACTTGAGCTACCATTGCTCCTTGTCCATGACTCGTCAAGTAAATCTCTTATGAGTACTTCTAACCCATAATTATTTGTAATTTATTTATTATTATTTATTTAAATTTCTTGGGTCTTACATTCTCCCCAACTTAAAAGAATTTTTGTCCTCAAAATTTCACTTATTAGGAAATAAGTATGGTTATGATTCCCTCATGAGATCCTCCATCTCCCATGTCACCTCTTGCGTAGCCTCGTCCTAAAGGACCTTTACCGTCCAAATCTTCTTCCCTCTTAACTTCTTGACCTGAGAGTCTAATATCTTTACTAGGCTCACGTCTAAAGTCAGATCTTCGCTGAACTGGACATCATCTACCTCTAGCACATAAGTGGGACTCGTAATGTATTTCCATAATTGAGACACGTGAAACACATTGTGCAAGTTTGCCAGATGTGGTGGCAACGCAATCTCATATGCCACCTGACCGATCCTCTTATTGATCTGATATGGCCCTATGAACTTTGTCGTCAACTTTCTAGATTTGATCGCTCTCCCAATGCTAGTGGTTGGGGTAACCCTGAGGAACATATGACCCCCCTTGTCAAACTCTAGTGGCCTTCTTCGTTTATCTGCATACGACTTTTGTCGACTTTGTGTCGCATGCATCCGATCCTGAATCAGTTTGACCTTCTTTATGGTTTGTTGTAACAATTTAGGTCCAATGGTCACTGACTTCTCATCCTGGTACCAATAAAGCGGTGTCCTACACCTTCTCCCATACAAGGCCTCAGATGGAGCCATCCCGATACTTGAGTGATAACTATTGTTGTATGTGAACTCCACCAAAGGAAGTACCTCACTTCAACCACCCAAATGGTCTAATACAAAAGCCCTAAGTAGATCTTCCAATGATTGAATGATCCTTTCAGATTGACCATCTGTCTGAGGATGATAGGCGGAACTTATCCTCAATTGGGTACCCAACGCTGCTTGTAATAACTTTCAAAATCGGGAAGTAAATCTCGGATCATGATCCGATACTATGCTTGTTGGAACCCTATGCAATATGACTACCTCTATAATATACAACTCCGTCAGCTTATCCATGAACATTATGTGATTAATTGGTAAGAAATGAGTGCACTTCGTGAATCGGTCTACTATCACCCATATGAAATCATGACCCTTAACGAACCACATCAAGTGGGTCAAAAAATCCATGGAAATCCTATCCCACTTCCAGGAATTACCAGTGGTTGTAGCGTACCTCCCAACCTTTCGTGTTCAATTTTAGCTTTTTGACACACCAAATAGGATGCCTCGAAGTCTACCACATCTGTTTTCATCCTTGTCCACCAGAATGATTCATTTAGATCCTTATATATCTTAGTCATAACCAAATGTATACTAAGATGACTTTTATGTGCCTCCTCCAGAATCCTCCTCCATAAATTCCACTTCTCGGGAATACACCCTCGATCCCGGAATCGTAGGATGCCATCTGATCCCATCTTCAATTTTTTTTCTCTTTCTCTGTACCCAACCAACCAACAATCTGTTATAGCTTAGTATCATGCCCCTATTTCTCTCGAATCTCTTCTAAAAAGGCATTGGTGACCTTTAACATACTACACGTGATATGATTGGAAGCCAGTTGCTACCCCAAGTTCATATCACGTAGTTTCTCGATTAGGTCCAACTCTTTCACCATCAACGAAGACACGTGCACCCGCTTTCGGCTCAAGGCATCTGCTATAACATTAGCCTTGCCCAAATGGTAAAAGAGCTCAAAATCGTAATCCTTAAGGTACTCCATCCATCTCCGTTGTCTCATTTTAAGCTCTTTTTGATCAAATAGATACTTCAGACTTTTATGATCACTAAAGACTTAGAATTGGGAGCGATACAAATAATGTCTCCAAGTCATAAGAGCAAACACCACGACAGTCAGTTCCAGATCATGGGTGGGATAGTTCTTCTCGTGAATCTTCAACTACCAAGAAGCATATGCCATTAGCCTCTTTTCTTCATTAACACACATCCCAGACCCTGATACGATGCATCATAGTACACCTTAAACACCTTGGTCTTACACGAAAAATCTTATAGTATCTTTGATGAATGGGATCCACCACCCCAACCCTAGACAACACTTTCATGTAAGCTTCAGTGCCTATTTTTTGCTATATGAAACGATTAATCAATAAAAAGATATATTTAAACCATTGGTGTGACTTTTCCTTTTGTACAATGACTAACTTTATTTCTACTAACATCTAGGTATGTGTTATGAAAATACAAATGATGTTTCTATTGTTTAAGTACATATGCATGGCTATTTTATATGAAAATAGGATTTAACCTAATAAAAAAGGAGACCAAACAACTCTAATTATTACTAATAAAGCACTTTGGGGTATAAAAAAAATAAAACATCTATAAGTTTTCTCTTAAAGTGACTGATATGTGCGACCAAAATTGATTATCACTTTTACAAATGATCGACAATTATTAGTCAACAAATACCTCTAAAATAATTAACAATATAATCTGTTATTGCAATAGTGCCCTAGATAATAGGGGGCACAATCATGCTATTGAGAGTAAAAAAAATGATAGCTTTAGAATGGATATTGGACAACCAATTAAAAGTCAAGTCGACTACACCTCATCAACATAAGAGAGTACATAAGCAAAACAAAGTTTTTTTTTCACATCAAGTAGAGGCTTTATTACATCTTCTTGAAATCTACATGAAAAAAATTGAGAAATGTCACTTCCCTAATATAGATATCAGGACAAGTATAATTAGTTGTAAATTTAGAATGGTTCAATATGAATCATATACTATTCTTTTTCCAACCTATCAATCAAGGTGTACACGATTAAGAGTACAATTTAGAATAAATAATTGAGAAAAATGGAGATCATTTTTATATATCAAAGACTCAAAATAGGCACAACTGTCCCTTTTGTTGACTATGTTAATTTAGACATGGTCCTACACTATAGCATTTGCTCTTCTTCCATGTGGAGGATACCTGTAGTAAGTAAGCAACAAATCAATAATTACGCCATCGGACCTAAATTTTATATGGAAATTGTTTTGGAAGAATTAGAATCGAGGTTAATGTCTGAAGTACAAAAAAAACTGAAATTACCGACGGAAATTTTACCGACAGAAATTTAACGACGGATTCTTAAATTTTAATTACCGACGAAAAAATCCGTCGGTAAAATTCGTCGGTAATTCAAATTTTTTTAACCGAAAAATTTACCGACGGATTTTTTCGTCGGTAAAAGAAGCGCGAAATTTCCCGCCCAAATTTGAATTACCAACGGATTTTTCCGTCGGTAAATCCGTTGATACTTATATAACTCAAAATCCGTCGATAAAATTCGTCAGTAAAAGAAGCGGGAATTTTCCCGCCCAAACTCACATTATAAGAAGACGAGAAGAAGAAGAAAAGAAGGAAAAGAAAGAGAAGAAGAAGAAGAGAAGAAAAAGAAGGAAAAAGAGAAGAAGAAGGAGGAGGAGAAGGAGAAGGAGAAAGAGGAGAAGAAGAAGAAGAGGAAGGAGGAGAAGAAGAAGAGGAAGAAGGAGAAGATGAAGGTGAAGAAGAAGAAGGAGAAGAAGAAGAAGAAAGAGGAAGAAGAAGAAGACGAAGGCGGTGGCGACAGTGGCGACGGCGGCCGCGAGTTTGGTGGCCATGGCGACGACGACGACGACGGCGGCAACGGCGACGACGACTGCATCCGCGAAAAAAAAAACGAAAAAAAAAAATGAAAGAGGGAGGAGGAAGAAGATGAATAGTGCAACAAATTTACTGACGGATTTTTTGGTAATTACCGACGGATTTTTCGATCGGTAATTACCGACGGATTTTTTCGTCGGTAATTACCAATAGATTTACCGATGGATTTTTTCGTCGATAATTATCGACAGATTTACCGACGGATTTTTCTGTCGGTGATTACCGACGAAACATGATTTTGTCGGTAAAATTTTACCGACAAGCATTTTACGGACAGATTTTTGACCGTCGATAATCCGTCGATAATGTTAATTTAGCGACGGATTTTGACCATTACCGACGAATTTTGACCGTCGGTAATATTGGTTTTTCTTGTAGTCTATAAATGGAATACAAGTGTACATATTATTAGATGTTATCAAGGTGGATTAACACTAAAATAATCGCCAAAATTCATACCAGAACAATTCACTTATATGAAATATACATCATCAAAATTCATCCAATTAATCACCAAAACAAAAGGATTATCATCAAGGTTAATCCAGCAGTTGACAAAAGCAAATAGCTAATAAACTAATCCAAAAGTTGACCAAACAAATGCAATCTTCATAGGTATTAAAGTCTCCACTTCACCATTTTCACTCTTTTTTGCTTTTACACCTGCAACTCGAGAAGTGAGATTTCATATTAAAATTTCCTATATTTGCATGTAGAATTTTGTCTAAACTTTGGAGATTCGACAAAATGCTGGAAAAACCTCAGGACAACAATATAACCACAAATTAGATCTTAAAATATTAACTATTCCCAACACAACAACTCAATTGGAACAAGAAAATCCTAATCAAAAACAAAATATGGCAGTGAAAGATGAGTAAAACCACTAAAAGAGTAGAAGACGAAACCCATTTCAAACCTGGTTACTAGAAATAACAATGGCAAAAAAAGAGCATAATAAAACATGAGAGAGTGAGATTGAAACACAGACTAGTAGCTGAGGAAGAGCTCATCAAAACCAGTAGTGACGAACTGAACCATAACGAGAGATAAGCGAAACTAGCGGCCACGAACGGTGAAATGACGAGAATTAAGCAAGTGAGAAAAACGGAAAGAGAGGAAACAAACGATAGAGAAGGAACAAATATTCTCAAAAACACATGATTATTAAACAATACCTTTTGTAATTGAAAACCATACTTACATTTCTTGATTAAAATGATATCATCAATTTATCTACGGTAACATTTAAAAAAAATGTTACAATATTATTACTAATACTATTTATAGTAATATATTTTAAAAAATGTCAGCATATAAAATTTATATTTGATAACATTTTTAATGATAAATATAATCAGAAAAATTTAACTAAAATTAATAAATCTTATAATGAATGTTAATATATAATTATTAATATAAATTAATAAGTTATAATAACATTTATTTAAAATATAACTTAATATAATTTATAATAATATTTATTTAAAAATCTTATTATAATTTGTAAAATTGATCTACAGTAACAGTAACATTTTTAATAATTATAACAAAAAAATGTTATTAAAGGTAAGGAGAAATGTAGTAATCTACATTTTTAATAATTATGGCAAAAAAATATTACTAAAGATAAGAAGAAATGTAATTATAGGTGACATTGTTAAAAGTGTTACAACATTAGGATTAATATTTTTTATAGAAACATTTTTAAGAAAAATGTAACTAATATATGTATAGTAACATTTTTAATAAATGTTACTAAGTAAATGTAAATATAGTTAGGAAATGCAGTAGATATCCATAATAATTGCAAACATATTGGTGCATTCGGTATTCAAATTGATCTGATCAATAAAAATAATAGATTTGGAGAAACATCTTTTTATTCAATAGTATTATCTCAATTAAAAGTTGTACATTAAAAAAAATTATCTGTATTGCATGACACACAGTGAAAATTATATCTATATATATATATATATCAAATACAACATTAAAATTCAATATATCCGCTTTCGGATATTTGTTTAAATGAGAGAAGGGTCAACCTAATCAAATAAATAAATTTATACACCTAATAAAGTAGATGCCAGTAGCATTTTAACCAAAATAAAAATAAAATAAGAGTACCAAAACCTCTTTCATTTCTCGAAATTCTTTTAGTTCATCTAAATTGTTCTTCAAAGCAACTAATTCAGATTTCTTAACAGAAAGTGTAGACTTGGCCATAATCAATTCTAGAGTAAACATCTCTAGTTTTCCTCCAAGTTCAAATTCTAGTGTTTTTTTCGAGTTTACATTGTAAAGAACTAATCTGCATTACAGACACCACTAAACCATTAATTGAACATCATCTTAGATAAAAATAAATAAAAGAAGTTCCAATATTCTATGTTACCTTGTCTTCACTCTTCGTCTCAAACAGCTTTTGTTTGAATTTTTTTAAACATAACCACTAGTCAGTAAATTTTCTTACTGAGCAATCAAAACCATGTATGCTTGCATAAGTGACACGAGAAGTTTTCATATAAGATAAATAACCAAAGTTTTGCAGAAATCTTAGACAGTGAAAACATTTTTACACCAACAATGCATTTAAATTAAACTCTGTAATCATTTACACCTCTGGAATATTTATTTGCACATTGATTGGATCGAATGACAAATTCTAAACGTAAAAAGATGAAAAAAAAAATAGTTATCTCCATTCTAGAAGTGTTTACCTTCAAGGGAAAAGAGTAGTTGTTATTATCTCTTCTTAAAATTCTAAAAAGTTTTGCAGCATTTCCTATTCTTGTTTTTGCTTCTGACGCAATTTTTCTATCAACTACTCAACATGATTTAAAAATATTACAACAAATAGTTGAGACATGCATTTTACAGCTCAATAGTAAAAGGATGGTGGAAGTTTGATTGAGCGTATTTTGAATATTTTGAAGAAACATTAACTTTTCTTGACAACTTTTGGACAGCCCTTTTAGGGTAAAGATTTCCAAAAGTTTAAGCAGAAACAAACTCAGAACCTCACATGAGCTTTTCCAACCCCACTTGAGGAAAAAATAGACATCTGAATCTGTTGCCATCGAAAAATGCCAAACAATAAATTACTATAAAATTTATCAACTCACACAAGGTAAAAAGGAAAAAAAAAACCAACTGAATCAGAATTCTGGACCACGTGCAATTTGAGTCGTCCTTAATTAACAACCTCAATCTCAAAAAAATGAAAAAAAAAAATATTCACAAACAATTAATAGAATTCCAGCAAAGAACAGGAGAAGAGTACCTATGGTGAGGACCTTAATCAAAACAAAGCGTATGCCCTTAAAGTACGTGAAAAATTCTTTGAGAGTTCGGGGTACTGGGTGCGGTACTCATGTCATCCCAACCAAGGGGATTTTTTATTGTGATATATTCTTCTAGCCTAGAGTTTTGTGCTCACCACAGATTCGGGTCGGGTTGGGTTGAAATTTTTTTACAAATTTCAATACGGATTGATTTTTGACCCGACTCATTTAAAACTCGGCTCATTCGGTTGAACCCGTGGTGAGCCGGGTTGGTTCACCAACCCGCAGATAAAAGGGTCACACAAGTGTTTTTATTTTCTTTTATTAAGTTGGGTTTTACATTTGGGTCATGTTAGGTTGTTTTTTTAACAATTACAATTTAGTTTTGACTGAAAAAAAAATTGAATTAAGTGAACCCGTGAGCCAACCCGTTTAACCTGCCAACTTGTGGTGGGTCGGACCGGGTTCGAATTTTTTTGGCTCGCTAAAAAGTGAGTCGGATTGGGTTGGCTCACTAAATCATTAACCCGTGGTGGGTCGAGCCGGGTCGGACCAGATTACCCGTTTTGACAGCTCTAATTTTGTATTTGCCCCATTGGATAAAGCCAGGACCAAGAGATAACCATGGGTTATGAAAATTATCCCTAAATGTAAAACCAAAATCTGACGGGTCATTGAAATTCAAATTTCAAATTTTGAAATAAACATAACAACATTTCACAGTAAAAAATTACCAAATCATTACTTGAATATAGTTTTCGTATCGTCAAATATCTTCTTCTTGCTTCGTCTGGAAATTTAGATATTACATTCAAAGTGTATTATTTCATGTAAATTATAAGTTCTTTCTTTTTCTGTCAATTTCAAGCATTATAACATTGTCACTTTAATCATCTAGAGATTTTCATGTAGTCTTTGATATGTAGAGTCTTTTTCTTTCTTGTTATTGGTTGATAGATTTATGACAATGTTCACGATCTTCAATTATAGAGAATTCCCTTTATATCTATTTACTCAAATATACAATAAGGTTCGGTACTTTCTTCAATAAGATCTTTAATTAGAATAGGTTCAATTAACGTTGAGCCTTACTTTACGATCTTCTTAATCTTATAATCTCTTGAAGTATTTGATCATTTATTTCAACGTTTAAATCTCTTTTATCAATTTGATCTTGATCTTCATATCACCTTGTGATTTGTTAATTCTTTGTTCACGCCAACTGATGATCTGAACTTGACTTGTCTACTACGTACCTTTAGTTTACTCGTGTAGTCATTCTTCTATATTAGTCATCTAAAGGAAGTACTCGTTTAATAAGGATTTTCAACATTCAACTTCATGACTCTAATCTAACAGTGATACTTGTCCAGTACCTTGTTGTGCTTGTATTGACTCGTCTAACGCTTTGCTTTGACTCGTCTAGTGCTTTAGTATGTCATGTTCACTTGTATGGCCAATGTATATCTCTACTGAATTCAACTGAGTCTGCACTATTTGAGTCATCTAGTAGCATGGTCATCTAACATCTTTAGTCATTTGGTCCAACTTATGACTTGTCTAATCAACACTTCTGATTGAGCTCATCTAAGTTTCACTTTCTTTCATGTTGGCTTTAGACTTCAAGCATAATTTGCTCTATGCTAATTGTGCTTTTGCTATACTTAAACTCATTGAACACACATTAGTTGAACAAAAACATACATTCACAATGAAGAACATGGTTGCCTAATGGTTATATATTTATGTCTAATGAAGTTTATAACCTAGCCAACTTTTCCTAAATCTAGTGTTTGTCTAAGATTATTGTCTAATCATCTTTGGCTATCCTTGAACATTACTTTACTAACTTGATTCTTTTATTTCATTATAGATTTTATTATCATCAAAATCTACTTATTGTCAGGCTTGTTTAATGGGATTTTCCAACATTTAATGCTAACAAATTGTTCTATATTACAAAATTTAGAGAAACCTTAGTATGCTTGATTTCAAGTACGACATTGAATGTTGACTTGGTACTTGAATTCTTGATGCAATGAGAATATAATTACACAAAACAAATGGAACAACTTGAATTAGCAAGATAAGAAAAAAGTTGATACCTGTAATATAAATTATTCTTATAGTTCATTGCATACAAGAGGATCAACCTCTACATCAAGCATTTTAAAATAGGGTTAAATATATTTTTGGTCCTTTAATTTTTACTAAAAATTGAAATTAGTCTCTCTTGAAAATTTGACTCAATTTAGTCCCTCAACTTTAGAAATACATGAATTTAGTCATTTTAACCAAATTTTGTTGAGTTTATTTAACATTTCAAACACGTTTCTCAACTAACATTGAAGTGGAATGTGTCAAATAGTATGAACAACTCAAATGCTATCGTAAAACGTGTTTGAAACGTCAAATAAACTTAATAAAATTTTGTTAAAATGACTAAATCTACACATTTCTAAAGGTATGAGGGACTAAATTGGACAAAAATTTTGAAGAGTGGCTAATTCTAATCTTCATTGAAAGTTAAGGGGTCAAAAACATATTTAACTCTTTAAAATAATAATATGTAATACAATTTACTCTTATTTTTCATCTCATTTACAAACACAACTAACTTATCTTTTTCAAGCAAAAAAGGCTAATATCATGTAGGGATCCTCTTAAGAAAAAAAAAATCATAAAGACTATTAAAATCAATTTAGAAACTAATTATAATTTTTCATTCATAATATTGACATTTTAGTAATCAATATTTTTTTTTTGTAAATTAATAATTAAATTGCTCACCATAGTGACTAACAACTTTTGATTACTACAAATGATGGTTAATAAGACATTTTCTTATCGTAAAATTATATCGATTCATTCTTAAAATTTGGAGACCAAAATAAAAGACATTAACAAATTTCAATTTACACACATATTTAATTTCTTTTATTTAAGTTTACCCTAATTGATAAATCGGTATGTACCACTATGAATAACAGAAAAGGAAAAGAAAATAAAATAAACGGTGAAGGCTTAAGAAATTTGAATTGTGAGTGAGGAGATAAGGAAGAATATAATCCCAAAAGTAAACGGTGGTCTCACGTACTGAGAATGTTTGGCAACGGTGGTCTCACGTAATCCTACACCAATAGATTCCATCCTATTAGTTTCCAACCGCAATTTGTGAACGGCTATTAATGAAAGGAATTCAACACTTTCTTACTAATAGTTTGAGAAATCAACTCATTATCCCAAATATTATTTGAATATCTTTTGATATTAGGAATATTTACATTGAGTATTATATATTCGTTCTGTTATTATCCTTTTATTTATCTTTTTATTGTTGTTTTAATATTAACTTATTTTAAATTATTAAAAATATTTTAAACTTATTAAATAATATAAAAAATATCTATTAACTTTTCTTTGTTATATGTTTTTTATAATTTCTTTTTAAGACACATATTTCACTACAAAAATAATTGTTTTTAGCGGGGGTTATATTTGGCGTTTCTGGGGGTTTTAACCCCCACTAATGGTTTTACCAGGGTTTAAGATTCCACTGGAAGTGCAAGCGTGGCTAACGGATTACCGGGGTTTTTAGCAACCCCTGGAAGTAGCGCAACTTACCGGGGGTTTCGAAAACCCCATTAATACCTGGGGTTTCGAAAACCCCCATTAATGCACGGGGTTCTGAAAACCCCCAATAATGCATGGGGTTCTGAAAACCCCCATTAATGTCTGGGGTTCTGAAAACCCCCACTAATGCTTGGGGTTCTGAAAACCCCCAGTAATGCATGGGGTTCCAAAAACCCCCAGTAATGCATGGGGTTTACAAAAACTCCAGTAATGCTTGAGGTTCTGAAAACCCCCATTAATTCCTCGAAAACCCCTGTTAATACCAAAAAGTTAGTACTCATATTATTATGACATTGCTATAATGCTAAAGTTGTACTTTCCTGATAATTGATTTATTTAATTAATTATTTGAGTACGAAAAGAACCTTATTCTATAAAATTTCCTATTTATTACTTAACATTTTGGTATCAATCAATACAAATAAGCAAAACCTTCAATGCCACTTCAAAATAAGCAATCAATACAAATATTCATTCAAATGATACCAATACAAATATTCATTCAAATGGTACCAATAGTGGA
>Ga0214543_1006752_pt1 | contig 20216 bp, 21 predicted proteins | sample CNSS2metaG_FD_160094 | JGI IMG/M metagenome (GOLD analysis project Ga0214543, IMG submission 160094) | Root nodule microbial communities from cowpea collected in UCLA plant growth center, Los Angeles, California, USA - CNSS2 | ecosystem: Host-associated > Plants > Roots > Nodule | place: USA...
TCAATTAGTTCCTGGTGCATGAATCCCATGTTCCGTGTTCCAAAAAAGCCAATAGCTCTAGGTCCTTGTTGTTGAATGGCCAATAACTCCTGTTCCAAAAGAAATCTTAGTTCAAAATAATGTACAACTTAATGACAGGCAGACAACTGAGGTTACAATAATTAAAGATTACAACATTTTTCAGTTGTGTTAAAATGAAATGTCAAAAGTAAAGACAACATCTTTATAAACCTCAAGACATTAGATATTCTTGAGGAAAAATCCACTTTGTAAAAGCATTTTTATACTATCATCGAATAATATATTACAAATTTATTAAAGAAGTTTCACAATGATGTATCAACAATAAATAAGCTCTAGTTTACAATTATTAATGTACTACCGATAAGCTCTAGTTTTTCAATCTCTCCTCAAATTTTCCACGATATTTAGTTCCAGCTACTAGTAGACCCATATCAAGGGTTATAACCTAAATCATGCAGAACAAAGGTTTCACATCATTCAGAACTCCCCAGAAGTATTTAAACACCCAAAATCAAGAACATTAGTCAACACAAAATGATAAAAACTGAGGCATCGAATAAGACTATAGAAGTAAGAAAAGTCTTCTGCAGTTAACATGTGAAATAAAAATTAAAGAAATAAGAAATTGTGTTAGGATGAATCATTATAATTTTCCCTATAATTTTGGTTTTTGAGAAGGAGAGGTAAATAAGAAAAAGTCATACCATAACACAGAATGAAAGCATGAAGAAAACTAGGAATTGGCAATTACCTCTTCGTCTAGCTTGGTCAGATTGGTGTCATACTCCTCCACAGTTGGCATCTTATTGTTATTACCACTTCTAGGGCAACAGTAGCACCAACACTATCAGCACCCTCACATAAATTATGATAAAAACATATTCCATACCCGATATAAATAAGTTAAAAGTAAGTTAGAGTACAATACTAACCTAAGCACGAATATTATTTGGATCAACACCTAAATTTTCAAGAACAGGTGCTGCTACACCCTCACCCTCACCCTCACTCAAATTTTATGAATATGATCCTCTTCTTTTCATACCATAGCATTGACCACCTTCATGATAAAATTTACAAGAATTAATTAAGGTCAAAAACAAAGAAATGAGTTAATGATCAAGTTTTGGTTTTGCATAAAGAAATTAAAGAATCCCATAAGCACAACTTACTACAACTGCTTGTTTTCTTTCATATTCATTTTATTTAATTCATTATATACTTGTCCCTGTATATATAATTGACTATTAGTGTGAAAATTGAACATGGTCGAGGCAAGAAAACTCTAAGGAACCCCTAGCATAGAAATATAATTAAGAGTTTAATTGGTATATATTGTTAATAAAAATTTATGATACATTTTAAGAAAACCTCAATACGGTTGATCAAGACATAATGAACAATTTTAGGCAAACCACCTGTAAGTATCTGAATGTTTCCTAACCCCTATTAAAATTCAAATATATATATAAGAAAAGAATAAATAAATTACATAATAACATAGACAAAGACCTCTTTCGATAAATATTCAGTCATTTTGACTTTTCTTTTTTTTTTTTTATAAAGAGGGAGAGGTTTTTTTTCTTAATAATTTTTAGAGTCACTATAGAACTGGCAATGGAGACCAGCAACAATTTTCCAAGTTCACCCTTTTTAACATGAACAAGTTCTAAGTAATGACCAAAACTTGACATCATTTCTTTAGGCTCACTAATTCAAAAAGGTAAGCAATATGAAACCAATTAATGATGTTTAAGGATTTCCCCTAATCAAGAGTACAATGAACTTACTGTCCTTCCGATATTTCCCAAGTGAGACACTTCCATATGCATTTTGAAGAAGTAATCTTAGTAATCTTGTTTTAAATATCACCTGGTTCTCTTTGTCTTTAAGATCCATCTGCATTGCATCCAAGGACTTAGTTAACGTTACTACTTGAGCATATGCCAAATCTTTGTTCTTCGACACGTTCTCCTTTTCTTAATTTAGACTCTTATTTGATTTCAGCAATGTTTCATTTTCTCTAAGTAAGGAAATTTTTCTTGCATTAGCATCCATGCTTGATTCAACAGAAACAGTGACTTGCAATGAACATTATAGGATTAATTTGGTCAAAATATTTATGTAAATCTTCAAAACAGCAAACAAAAATCAATTCAAAATTAAAAATGCTTCCAAAACATAAAGAGAATAAATTTCACTTACTAAGCAGGAATTCTTAAAATACTCCCTCTGAAAACTTTTGTAGTGAACTAAATGTTGACAATAAAGGCAAAAAAGCTCTGCAAAATCGACAAAGAAATTGAAAGGAAGTTGAAATCGATTCATTGTATACTCGGGGAGCAACAAATCCAAATCCAAACAAATAAAACCTAGATTATAGACATAAGTATCGAAATCAAACAATAAACCTAAAGTGCACTAGGGCAAGCCATAACCTCCGCCATCTATACCTTCGCCGTCGTCGCTCTCCTGCTTCTCAGCTAGGTCGTTCTCAACACCGCCACTAGATGCCTATGCCGCGTGAAAGGACTTACAAAAGTCTATTCAAAATAATTCAAAATATGGATTACAAGCGAGATCAGTAGAAGTAAGTACCCTATCCGAGGAGCCAATACCTGAAAATGAAAATGAAAACGAAATGGAAACGAAGCATTAATTGAATGAGATGATGGTAAACCCTAAGGAAAAAAGAATAGTGTGGCACGAGAAAAATACGAAAGTTGATAGAGCAGACGAGAGAACAGTGAACCACTGTGCCTATAAGAGAGTGAACCACTGATATCAAAATTCAAACCTACGTGCCAGGAGCGAAAGACTGAGAAAAATGATGTTGCCAAGAGCAAAGGAGAAAGCAAAATGCGTAAGATTGTTGTTAGGAAGTGCAAAACGTACTCTGTCGTGGTTGTGTGAAGTAGTTGAAGAAGAAAGATGGACATTGTTTGAAAGATGTGAGACGAAGAATGTCTTATAATTTGAAAAATGGATCTTTAGTTTGCTGCAAATTAATTTTATTTATTATAAAATTACTTTCATATTTTTAAAATAAAAATTATCATAAAAATAAAACACCTTTTCTTTAATTTGATAACAATACTTAATTTAATTATTAAAAAATAAATCATAATAAGTATAATTACTTTAGGATAATTTTATATAACAAAATTCATGTGAATTAATTGTGGAAGGCTTTTTTTAAAAGAAAATAATCTACATGTATTATTTTAATAAATAATTTTTAAGGAACATTACATATATTTTCATAGAAATAAATTGGCAAAAAATATTATAAGTAATAATTGTATACATTTTATGGAGTTTGAACTTGGCGTTTGAAAGAAACCTAGACTATTTCTAGAGGTTTAAAACTAAATCTTTGTAATTTAGCAAAGATTTTAAAAACCTATCCTACTTTTTAGAGGTTTAACACTAAATCTTTGTAATTTAAGGGAGGTTTTAAAAACCAATACTATTTTTTAGAGATTTAAAGTTAAACCTTTGTAATTTAACGGAGGTTTTGAAAACCTACACTATTTTATAGAGGTTTAACACTAAACCTTTGGAATTTAACGGAGATTTTAAAAACCTCAATTAAGTTAATTCATTGCTAAGGTTATATTAACCTTCGCTAAATAACCCGCGTTAAATGCAATTATTTTTGTAGTGGTAGTTATGTGGGTACCAGGATTAGGAGTGGGTGATTATTAGACTGAGTGGCTACAATAGACAATAAAGCAGGTTAGCTTAATCCAAGACTTGATGCATGCAACACAAAACAAACAGAAGTTGTATGCAGATAAGAGAAGCGGGTTGTTGGGGTTTGAGGCGATGGAGCACATGATTCTTAGACTACCTCAACTACAGGCATTGGAAGAGCGATCAATCTTGAAAGTTGACTCGGAAGTTCATCGGGTGGTATCAGATTAACCGTAGCACCGGTTCGGTCGCGTAGGAGATTGTCGTGCCACCACACTAGGCAAACATGCACCAAGTGTTTCACGTGTCATGAATAAGGAAGTACATTGCAAGTTCCACTCATGTAATAGGGGGGATGATCTTCAAATCTTGAAAAGGTTCATATAAGAGAAGATTTGACTTGGGACGTGAGGCTAGAGAGAATATTGTGTTCTCAGGTCATGAAAGTGAGGGGAAGGAGATCCGGAGAGTGAAGGTTCTTTGGGATGGAGATACGCATGAGAAGACTTGGAGAATAGAGGACCACATGAGGTAATCATAACCACAGTTGTTCCCGGTAAGTGCAATTTTCGAGAATGAAAATTTTCTAAGTTGGGAGGAATGTAAGACCCGAGAAAATTAAATAAATAAATAAATATTTATTTAATAAATATGAGGGTGGGAATCCCTAAGTTCATTAATATGGAGAGAGAAGACAAGGAGCAATGGTAGCTCAAGTGGTTAAGGGTACTTGACTATTATAAGCCTTATGTATGTCATTAGCGTATTAATCTAATTGTTTTATTATTTTAATAATATGCTTGACCATGGTGCGTGATGATATAATCCTAGAGGTGTAGGATTTATCATGAAACATGAATTGGTTGAATAAATGTGCAATTGTTTGCTAATTGAGTTAGGGTAGGTTCGAACCTTGGCTAGCATAATTTAGCCTTGGCTTATTTTCATTTTATTATTATTTTTATTCTGCAACATTAGGGAAAACCTAGAAATCCTTGTACCCGTCAGATAAACCAAAAAGGCATGGAATAATCTGTTACATTGCAATGAACTCACCTATTAATGATGTTAATTGTTATTTTCGTTTTGGGTAATTAAGGGAGAATTAATAAGGCTAACAATGGATGAGAGGGAGGAGAGTGGTGCTCTTGGGAAGGCATTTTCGTGTGGCTACCAAAAGGGAGTTTTAAAACCCTAAAAACAGAATTTATGAGTGTTAAAAGGCTGGAAGGAGTGCCCAACGATGGAGATAAAAGGGGAGATCAATTATGGTGTAAGGAAGAATTCTAAGAGAACTTTTGGAGCCAGAATTCCAAGTTAGGAGAGCTGCCATTTCCTGTTTTAGTGATATTATATGCAATTGCGTTATATATTCATGCATGAAAGCCTTCTCCTGAACCAAATTTTTTTATCGTTTAACCTGTTGATGTTTGTTATATGTGGTTTTAGAGAGAATATGTGTGTGCTTGTGGTTTCTATTGTATTGAATTCTCTTTGTGACTCAATCATTGCTATGATTATCATGATTCTTCTTTTTGGCTTAACGTGATTTTTATAGTTTTCTTCTAAATACGGCACACTTTAAAGTATTCTTATTATTATTATTATTATTATTATTATTATTATTATTATTAATATTAATATTATTATGATTATTATTATTACTATTAATATTAATATTTATTATTATTATTATTATTTTATTTTATTTTATTATAATAATTATCATTATTATTATTTATTATTACTATTAATACTATTATTACTATTATTATTATTATTTTACTATTATTATTATTATAATAATTATAATAATTATTTTTATTGATTTATAATAATAATAATTATTATTATTATTTTATTTACTATTATTACTATTACTATTCTTCTGATTATTATTATTATTATTTAAAGTATTAATATTATTTTTATTTTTATTCTTATTCTTATTATTATTATTATTATTTTACTATTATTATTATTATCATTATTTTTAGTATTATTACTATTATTATTACAATTATTTTTATTATTTATTTTATTTTATTTTACTATTATTATTATTATCATTATTATTTATTATTATTATTATTATTATTATTATTATTATTATTATTATTATTATTATTATTATTATTATTATTCTTGTAACACCCCATTTAATTAATAAACATTATTAAAGGAAGCGTCACTAAAATAATGTAGCAGCGTAGTCTTGGATTTTTAAACATAATCCTTTATAATTATCCAAGGCACACTAGAATGTCAAAACTAAACCAGTTACAATGTTCAACAGTAATGGAATAGGAATTTAAAAGACAGACTAGAACATAGGCCATAGCCTAAAATAAAGAGTCCAGAAACAGGAGCCAGTCCAAAGGCTAAGCAGCGGAACCATCACCTCCCTGTTGACCCCGAGTGTTCCTCGCATCTGCTCACATCAACAAGTTGATGATCATCGCAAAAGAGAGAACCACACAGATGGAACACACAACAAACAAACAGAAGGGTAAGCTAGAGCCAAAAATAGTTTTATCATGAAATCAGATATACTTTCACAGTCAAATATACACACATCATCCAAGCATGTTATTACTTTCAAATCAATACACTAAGACTCGACTCGACTCATCCGAATATGTATAATTAGGTCGGATTCAGCAGATGCTTGCACTTGTGGTGGATATCTCTGCTCACCCCCGAGCTAAGTGTTACAAGTGTTACAATATTTCCAATCCCCCACACACAAGGTTAGCCCTTAATGAGTTTCAGGCCTCTTGCTACTCTCACCACAGGAGTCAGTCCGCTCTAAGTGAGACTAACTAACTCCTTAGAGTGTCAAGATGCAACCTTACCTTGAATCCTTACCAAATTATACAGATGGGGCACCACCATGAACACCCACTAACAGGGGTCATGGAATTACGTCCCGACCACTGAAGCACGACCCTGAAATCTCACCAAGAGATTTCAAGGAAAAACGCACTGACCACAGACCAATCATAATCAAACAATAAAGGAATACTCATCATGCATATAATTGCATACCAATCTTTGTACCAATCCTCATTTATATCACATGTTGAATACATACCCCTCTTTATTCCCAATCCATGGGTATAGGGCTTCGTCTCATACCAATACCATGCCTCTTTGATTACCAACCATCTCATTTGTTTCACATACCAAGATCTCACAATAACATCAATCCAATTTTTAACCACAGATTATACCATCATTTCATTTCACAGGCCTCATGCATTATAGAGTAAAGCATAAATCAACCAATCCAACCAACCAAGTGAAGGAAAATAGCGTAACATGCAGCAGACCTCGCTCAAGCCAGGTGCCCTCGCTCAGGCGAGAGGAGTGCCCTGGCTTAGGCGGTAGACTCTTGCTTAGGCAAGATTGTGACAAGGGCACTAGGAGGCTTCTCATGCGTAGGCTAAGATAGGAGCAGCATACCAAGGCTCTCATGCGTTCTCGCTTAGGCGAGCGTCTCTCACTTGAGCGAGATAGTGCCTCGCTCAAAACAAGAGTTTTTCGCCTAAGCGAGAACTCGAGTGTAGCCCTGGCCTGTTTCTGCAAGTCTCGCCTAAGCGATCGCTTGGGCGAGAGTATTGGACCTCGCTACTATTTCTTCCTGCCACTGATATATTTTCATACCCAAACAATAATGTCAATCGTCCCATACATCCACAGTAGCATACAAGCTCAATAATCATGAAACACAAGCAAGACAAACAACAATCGCACCAAACAAGAGGGTTCTAGCTTCCCTGACCTGGAATAAGCTAGTACAGTACTTCGACACCAACCACGGAGCACAGTAGCTCTAGGAAGAGGCTTAGAACTGGAAAATAGTGGAACAAATCTTAAGAATGGGCTCACTACGAAACCCCAACTGAGAAAAACACGAGATTACACTAAGGAAGGGAGGATATGAATTGATGGGTAACTTACGTTGAGTAGAAACGAGCTTTGAGCGAACTTGTCCGAGGCAAGAAAGCAAACCCTAGCAGAGTAACGACTGCAGTTCTTAGAACAAAGGGGGCAGATTTTTGAAAGTGAGCAAGAGAGTTAGGGTTAGGGCAGACTTAGGGTCTGGTTTCCTTTTGGGCCAACCCTAGGCCCAATTGACTTTGGATAGTCCTTTAAAATTAAGGCAGCAGAAAAACTGGGCCTTACATTCTCCCTAATAACAAAAATTTTCGACCTCGAAAATAAAGACTCACCAAGTGAGTAATTGTGGATGTAACTTCCTCATATCCTCCTCTGACTCCCACGTAGAGTCACCTGTTCTCCAATCCCAGATCACTTTGACAAGACTGACGGGTTTCCCTCTACGTTCTTCAACTCAGCTCTCTTCCAAAGCAATGGGTGGCACATCTGCATGAGGTCCTTTCTGATCTGTGTATCCTTAACTTCCAATACATGAGCTGGATCAAACACATACTTCCTCAGCTGCGACACATGGAACACCGGATGAAGATTTGCTAGCTGAGGGGGCAGAGCAATCTCATAAGCTACCGACCCAATCCTCCTCGAGATCTGGTAGGGACCAAGGAACTTAGGAGAGAGCTTCCTTAAGAATAGAGCCCTTCCCATACCAGTGGTTCGGGTCACTCTCAAGAATCCTCCTGCGGTTCGCATAAGCCTTCTGCCTACTTTGAGAAGCCTGCATCCTGTCTCTCACCATTCTTACCTTCTCAGTAGTCTGCTCCAACAACTCTGGTCTCACAAGTATTGCTTCCCCATCTTAATACCAACACAGAGGGGTCCTACACTTCTTGCCATAAAGAGGCTCATATGGAGCCATGCCGATGCTCACGTGAAAACTGTTGTTATAGGTGAACTCTATCAAAGGTAGGACTTCATCCTAAGCACCCAAATGATCCAGTATACATGTTCTCAACAAATCCTCAAGCGACTGAATCATTCTCTCAGATTGGACATTGGTCTGAGGATGATAGGCTGAACTTATGGTGAGCTTGCTACCCAAAGCACTCTTTAGCGTTTTCCAAAACCGTGAAGTGAACCGTGGATCCTTGTCTGAAAATTTGCTCGAAGGTACTCCATGCAACCTCACAATCTCCTTAATATACAACTGGGCCAACTTGACCATGGACATCCTCAAGTTCATTGCCAAGAAATGAGCACTCTTGGTCAGTTGATATACTATAACCTATATAGTATCATTCACAAAGTCCATCGAGATGTTGTCCCATTTCCACATTGGTATCTCCAAGGGCTGTAAGACTCCACCTGGTCTCTGGTGCTCCACCTTTGCCTTCTGACAGGTCAGACAAGTTGATGCAAACTAGGCCACATCTTTCTTCATCCTTTACCATCAGAAGTTTTCCTTGAGATCTTGGTACATCTTAGTCATGTCAGGATTCAAGCTAAGACAACTCTTATGCCTTTCCTCAAGGATTAACCTTTTCACCTCGGTGTCATCTGGTACACATACCCTGCCTTGAAATCTCAATATCCCATCACTACCCAAGGCTAAATCTCTAGCCTCGTTTGACCCAAGCTGTTCTCTAACTTTGTTCAGGATGGCATCTAACAACTGCCTCTCCCTAAGTGAATCCAAGAAATCACTAGATATAGTTAAGGTACTACACCTAATGAACTCGGATCCCAACTCCACCTACAACTTCATATCCCTGAACTTCCCCAGTACTTCCACCTCCTTGATCATAAGGTGTGCAGCGTGTACGGTCTTCCTACTCAAGGCATCAGCCACTACATTTGCCTTCTTTGGGTGGTATAGGAGCTCAAAATCATAATCCTTCAGGAATTCCATCCATCTTCTCTACCTCATGTTCAGCTCCTTCTAATCAAACAGATACTTGAGACTCTTATGATCGCTGAATACATGAAATTGGGCACCATATAGATAATGCCTCCATATCTTCAAGGCAAATACTATAGCCGCCAATTCCAGGTCATGAGTGGGGTAGTTTCTCTCGTGCACCTTAAGCTGCCTTGAAGCATAGGCCATCGCCTTCTGTTCTTCATTAACACACAGCCCAATCCTAAGTGAGAGGCATCACAATAGACCTCAAAAGGTTTCCCAACATCCGGAATCACCAATATGGGAGCACTAGTCAACCTTCCCTTCATCTCCAGGAAGCTTTCCTCACACTTAATTGTCCAGGTGAAAGGTTAGTCCTTCTGGGTAAGCTGTGTCAGAGGCGCCACTATCTTGGAGAATCCCTCTATGAACATCCTACAATAGCCAGCCAAACCCACAAAGCTCCTGATCTTTGTTGCTGACTTGGGACTTTCTGATGACAACCGGTTCGGTAGAACGTTGCCAAACCCTCGTTCTCACAGTGGAAATGGTGAATGAAACAACGTAAGTAAAAGAAAACGGCACTCATACGAGTTCCAGTGGGAAACTCTCACTCAAACAGATCCTAAGAGGAGAATACCTCTACTAGAAGGTGAACTAAGATGAAAGGGGAAATAACACTCTCATTCATCAAAGCTTCTTTACAAAGAAATGGTCTGCCCTTTTATAGAATCAATGGCAACCGGAAAGAAAGTAACAGTAGTCTAACGACAAAGCTGGCGTGAACATCATGAACAAGTGAACAAGTGAACAAGGGAGCTAACAGAAACTAGGATGGGTAAGGATGGCCGTCTAACAAATCCTAACAAATCATAACGACAAAGGGTTGTTGAAGAAACGTGAAACCCAAACAGCGTACTCCCTGCGTGAGTGAATCAGAGGTGGAAAACCTAATTGAAATGTTGGCTGCAGATAGGGCATGAGAAGGTGGATAGAAGCTGGTTTGAGGAATTGGGCTCGGGCCCAATTAAAGTGTGATGTTGGCTGCAACACGTGAAAAGTGAAATGAGGTTGCGCAAAAGAAATAACCCTAGCAACGCCACGAGCATGTGTTGGGTCATTCTGCAGAAACGTGAAGGTGTAGATGGAAGCAGTAGGCCATGCGGGAGTGAAAAGGAGAAATGGGTTGTTAGACTTCAGGCCTATCAAGACGTTATCTTCAAAGATGAACGCGCCTTGGAGAATCATCGCATGAACTTGCCTGTTGGTTGGATTCAGGCGTGCAGAAATTTGGTTAAATTGGGCTCGGGCCCAATTAGATTGATGCGGGAGAAGGAAAGCAGCCATCGCAGTAGTCATCAAATAAGATTCCATTAAAATTTTGGATGCCATGCAGAGTATATTTTGTGAAAATACACGAAGATGGGCTTTTATATTTAAAAACATTTTCAATAAAGCCCATTTCACAAAAATATTGAGTTTTCGATTGACTAAATTATAACCTAAAAGGTAACTCTAAATCAAAGGTCAATTTTTTCAAATCTTTTGAGGAATATGGAATGATTGGTAAAGGTGGAAAAAAAATTTTAGGAAGAACTAAGACAAAAGAATTAATGACAAATGAAGGAGAGTTTAAGAATTGGATTACTCCCTTGTTTATGCAAGAAACTGTAGGATGTTGTATCTTTACTTCCCTAAGCATTACTTCTTTTCTCTCAATCTCTTCCTCTTTTCTTTTAAACTCTTTCTCTTGTCTTACTCTCTCTTTTTCTTCAAATTCTCTTCTCTCTTTTTCCTCCTTCTCTTTTCTTTGTTGTTCCTCTTCTTCTCTCAATTCTTGTTCAAATTTCTCTCTTTCTTTTTGCTCTCTTCTCTGAATTCTTAATCTTTCTTTTTCTTCTAACTCCCTAATCTCTCTTAGAAGTTTGGTGAGTTTTTCCTCCTTCCTCCTTGCTATCTCAATCTTCTTTTTCTCTATCTCATGATCAAAATTAAAGGAAGGTGGTATGAATGTTCTTCTCATGCATGCTCTTAACTCACTCCAATTTTGAATGGCATATTTTCTTCCTTTATCCACTCTAGACTGCCTATAATCCCATCACTCTCTTGCATGTCCTACAAAACTAGAAATGCACAAAGTAAGAAAATAGTATTTACTATGTCTAAGATGGAATGAATGCACCAAATCATCTATTTCCCTCTCCCAAGATATGTATGATAATGCACTTATGTCCTCACAAAAGAAAGGAAATCTACTCTCATGTGTATGATGCAATTTATCCTCATAATGACTACCTAAATGCAATTCACTATACGAATGAAAACTCATTTTGCCAAAAATACTTATCAAACAAATTTTCACAAAGAAACTTTAGAAATTTCTAAAGAGAAAATAATGGAAAATTTTCTAGAGATACTCCCAGGAAAGGGAGGTGAGTCACATGGACAAGCTTAGGAACCAAACCTTTCCTAGCTAGATATCTCTAAATTTCTTTCACAAAATTTCTCAAGAAAAATTCAAAGCAAAACAGATTTTAATTGTGAAAAAGAACTTTCAAAGTGTGTGAAATCATATGACCAAAGAAAGGTCGACTAAGTGTTGAAATATTTGCACCTAAATATCACAGAGACGTAAAACATAAATTTCAACATGCACATAACACACATAACCTGGACATGGAAAACATAAAGAACAAGAAAACATAAAAACTAAATGAAACCTATCTGGAAAGAATAAGTGGCACTTTGAAACCTCTTAATTCTTCCAAACTACACGATTAAAAAGCTATTACAAACAACCAAAGAATGGAATTGTAATAATGCATTTTCCCATTCCAAGACAACATGAACAGAACTGAAAACAAAATTTACACAAAATTTTGTGATAACAAAAGAAATCTGCAACTGGAATTGGACCAGTTTGCTCTCTATTTGCTCTGAGTCCAACCATAGAATGGGTGCTGATCACGTGTTTGCACTTCTTCTTTAAGTCCCAGCTCACTCCACAAGTCCTCTCGGAATGCTATCTTAATGTCTTTTCCCACAATTCATCCTGCAACTCTACCTTCAAGAGAAAGGTAATCACCTACAAAGTTGCCAAATCAGTGAGTTGTATGTCAACTTAAAAAAGATCACTCACGGTCTTCCACATAAGAATATCAAAGCAGAAAATCAAGAAAAGCTCAAATGGAAGAATTGGACAACATCAAGTGATAAAAATAAATGGACAAACTCAATTGAATAACAAGGACAAGCAAGAAAAAAAAGGCAAATCAACAAAAGATAGCACACAAAGGAGAACCTAAGGAATATGTCTAGAACAAGATTAAGAAAACTAAAATCAAGAAGACACAAAACAAGTTGAATCAAGAACATATGCAAGTTGAAAATTAATAGGAAAGTAGTATCTATGTGAACTATGGAGCATGTTGTTTTACTCAAAGCAGTGGTTCAAACACGCACTTTGCATACCATAAATACTTATCATGAATTACTTAACATAGATCTTTTTCACTGGACTACTTTCTTTTTTTTCTCTTTTTTTAACGCGCAAAGAGCCTGAACAACAACTTACAACAGTTTCAAAAGGCTACTTCCACAACAGTAAGCAAACGCATATGACAGCATCAAATGATTCAACTCAAAAACAATATGAAAGAAACAAAAAGGAAACAAAGATTCAAGGCACAACAATAGGCAACCAGAATATGTTTGGCCAGTGCAATACACAACAATATGCAGTAATATTGACACACTAGATAGGAAGAAACTCTCGGACAATGCAGAATAATGATCAATATGCAGCAGATTTAAAGCAAGCATCAACATAGATCACAAAAGTTGCAGAATTTTAAGTCATTTGACACTCTCAAAAGTTGAACATGTGTAATCTAAGAACTAGAAACAAATCAAAGCAAATAAAGGTCAGCACAAACAGGGCTAATCACAGATTAACAAAAGAAATTGTGATATAGCAAACAGAATCAACTAAAACAGATTTAATCTCAAACTGAAATACTCGTTCAAATAGTACAACACATAGCAAATGAGCCAAGAAATTTGCAATTAACAATTGAATTACTCATTCAAACACATATCAGCTAAGGGTTGGGAAACAAAAATAGCTACAACGTCTGTAATCAGTAGCAAGGCCAAAGAGGATGCAACAAAAGTAATATGGCATAACAATCTGCAGATTTAGAAGATAGGCACAATAACAGTCAATGCAGAATGCATCATATCAATATGAACTCAATGAAAGAATACAAAACTGCACCATACAGATGCGAACATAACCTATGTGTGGACCAAAACCAACTAGAATTCCACTGAAACAATCTGAACAGAGCAGATGTATCATCAAAACAGTGGAAAAAAATGACAGTTTGGCCAGCACAATCATTGCCAAGAGTAAATCAGTAACAATGAAAAAGAAATCAGGCACGGTTAAAACCAGGAACAGTTAGAAGCATACACTGCAGAACAATTGCCAATGATCTAATAGCAATTAGAGAACACCACAAAACACAAATTAGGATACTAGACGCACAATTGAAATTGAAAAAACACACAAAAATTAGGGACAACTCTATGGAATCAGTGACATATCAAGCAACAAAACATTAACGAAGAAAAAACACGATTATAAAATTGTAAAGCTAGGTAATCAAAACTGAAATTAAAATCTAAGTGACATGCATCGAGCGGCAGATTAGAAGCCTATGACATGTTTTAGCATCAGGATTGATTCAGAAAAAAATGGGAACAATCATATTTGAATCAATTTCAACGAGAAAAACCACTACACAAATTCAGAACAGAAAATCAGACGCAATCAGAATGTGACCAAGACGAAATCAAACGGCTAAGAAGAAATATGAACGAATATACTCATCTTTGAAGACCTCCTCACCCCAAGCACGAAACCGGAGCTCTGATTACCACATGATGACAACCGGTTCGGTAGAACGTTGTCAAACCCTAGTTCTCGCAGCGGAAATGGTGAATGAAACAGCGTAAGTGAAAAAAAAACGGCACTCACACGAGTTCTAGTGGGAAACTCTCACTCAAACGGATCCTAAGAGGAGAATACCTCTACTAGAAGGTGAACTAAGATGAAACGGGAAATAACACTCTCATTCATCGAAGCTTCTTTACAAAGAATTGGTCTGCCCTTTTATAGAATCAAAGGCAACCAGAAAGAAAGTAACAGAAGTCTAACGGCAAAGCTGTCGTGAACATCATGAACAAGTGAACAAGTGAACAACGAAGCTAACAGAAACTAGGATGGGTAAGGATGACCGTCTAACAAATCCTAACAAATCATAATGACAAAGGGTTATTGAAGAAACGTGAAACCCTAACAGCGTACTCCCCGCGTGAGTGAATCAGAGGTGGAAAACCTAATTGAAATGTTGGCTGCAAATAGGGCATGAGAAGGTGGAGAGAAGCTGGTTGGAGGAATTGGGCTCGGGCCCAATTAAAGTGTGATGTTGGCTGCAACACGTGAAAAGTGAAATGAGGTTGCGCAAAAGAAATAACCCTAGCAGCGCCACGAGCATGTGTTGGGTCATTCTACAGAAACGTGAAGGTGCAGATGGAAGCAACAAGCCATGCGGGAGTGAAAAGGAGAAATGGGTTGTTAGACTTCAGGTCCATCAAGACGCTATCTTCAAAGATGAACGTGACTTGGAGAATCATCGCATGAAGTTGGCTATTGGTTGGATGCAAGCGTGCAGAAATTTGGCTAAATTGGGCTCGGGCCCAATTAGATTGATGCGGGAGAAGGAAAGCAGCCATCACGGCGCAGCAGGCTGGATCCATGCGATGTGTTGTAAAAATATTAACAATCCACGTGCAGCTAGAATTGGGCCGCAAGTGCAGCCAGGTTATTGGTCCACATGATGATGCACCTTGATGGAAAGCATTGGTGTAGTGAATTGGGTCGCAGATCCAATGCCAAATTCTTCAATAATTGGCATCTTGGAAAAGTGGGCTGCATTTAGCAAAACAAACCCAAGTAGAACAAATTTTATTTAATTAAGAATAAAAGAAATTAAAAGAAATGGGTCTAGCCAATGGCCCAAGCTATGAGGCCTTAGGGTGATATTCATCACTTTCCCACTTAACCACCGCATCAACTTTTACTGGATCCATTGCAATACCCTGTGCAGATATCACATGGCCCAAAAACTGTACCTCCTCTATCCAGAACTCGCACTTGGACAGTATGGCAAACAACTGCTTCTCCCTCATAACACTAAGCACCAACCTCAGGTGTTCTACATGCTCCTCCTAAGTCCTAGAACAAATAAGGATATTGTCTATGAAGACTACGACGAACTTATCTAAGAACGGTCTGAAAATCATGTTCATATAGTCCATGAACACTGCCGGGGCATTAGTCACACCAAAAGGCATAACCAAGTACTTATAATGTCCAAACCGGGACCGGAAGGCCATCTTTTGCAGATCATCAGTCTTTACCAATATCTGATGGTATCCCGACCGCAGATCTATCTTTGAGAATACTGATGACCCATGCAGCTGGTCCATCAAGTCATCAATTCTCGGGAGAGGGTACTTATTCTTAATTTTTATCTTGTTCAACAGCTTGTAGTCCACACACAGACGTGAACTCCCATCCTTCTTCTTCACCAACAGCACTAGTGCTCCCCAAGGCGAAGTACTGGGTCGAATAAACTATTTCCCTAGTAGATCCTCAATCTGACTCTTTAGCTTTACCAGTTCTACTAGAGCCATGCGGTATGGGGCCATTGATACCAGACCCGTTATAGGTACTAGGTCAATAGAGAAATCCACCTCGCTATTGGGAGGCAACCCTGGTACTTCATCCGAAAACACGTCTTCAAATTCATGCACTACGGGTATAATCAATTTCTCTTCCTCCTTCCCTACCTCTAGATGAGTGAAAATTATGAAGCATTGTGCGCCACTACGGATCTCCTTCATCACCCCTTAGGAAGATAGCAACTCAGGCTCCTCTAAGTCGGGAAACAACAATCTCTTTTCTCGACAATCTATAAGAATGCGATTGGCAGAGAGCTAATACATCCCCAAGATCACCTCTAACTCTTGTAGAGGTAGACAGATTAGGTTCACCTTGTATCTGCGCTCTTCCACCTCCACTAGACACCTAGCACACAAGGACGACGTCTTGACCAAACCTGACGCCGGAGTAGACACCGCAAGCTCGCATTGCAGCTCGCACACCGGCAGGCCCAAACGTTTCACACAATCACCTGACACAAAGGAGTGTATCGCTCCAGAATCATACAATACACAACAACACATACTAGCTATCATTCAACTACACATAACCAGGTTACCTGAGCCAATTGCCTGTGCTCCTGTCATAGCATACACCCTGCCCGTCGCTTGAGGCTTGTTGCCTCTGTTCTTTTGCTAATGTTGAGTGAGAGTCTGAACTCGAGGGCGTGTGCTGCCCTAGATGGGGTGGGACAGTCTTTCCCAAAGTGGCCTTCCTTGCCGCAGTTGTTGCACCGACGATAGCCCTCCATGTGCGAGCAAGCGCTTCTTAGATGAGGGCATCCACATATATAACATTGAACCTCACCGTGCTAAGGAGAAAAACTCCTAGACTCTTGAGATTGATGGTGAGATCTATCATAAGGCTTCCTTCTCCCCTCGTGTCTCAGCTTGAACCAGATGGTCCACCTATCTTTTGAGGCTGTTGTAGGCGTTGACCTTCCACCTCGTTCTTCATCTTCTCCATCACCCTGGCCTTCTCCACTAGAGCAGCAAAATCCTTGATGGATAATGGGGCTACCATCAAGCGAATATTGTCACGAAGACCATTCTTGAACTTGCGACATCTCCACTCTTCATCCAGTGGCAGTGTATAGAAGCGGGTAAGGTGCTTGAACTTCTCAGCATAGTTCGCCACTGACTTGCTCCCCTATGTTATATGGAGGAATTCAACCTCCTTGGAATACCTGACGTTGTCGGGAAGGTACTCAAAGAGAAACTTCCCCATGAATGCCTCCAAAGTCACTATTTCTCCTCGCTCCTCCATGATAGATTTCGTGCTGATCCACCAGTGTTCAGCTTCTCCGGTAAGCATGTATACCGTGAAAGCCAATCTATTCTCTACGGGGCACATCTTTGCATCAAAAATCCTCTCCATGTTATTTAGCCATTGGTCTGCGGCATTAGGACTTGTCTTGCCTCCAAACTTCGTCGGGTGGTGCTTCAAGAAGTCCTCCAAACTCCACTCCCTGACTGTAGGTCGTGGCTCGGGACCAAAAGCAGGAGCAGCTGCCTTGTTCTCTTCCAGCTACCGGAAGGCTTCCATATGTTGCATGTGGGCATCCTCTGCAGCCACTCTTGCAACCTCCATCTGCTACATCACTAGCTGCTACTGCTCAAGCGACGCTGCCTATCGCTGCATCGATGCCTTGTGCTGCTGCATCATCATTGTGCTTTACTGCGTCATAGTAGCTACTATCGCTTCTATTGCTCTGGCGATATCGGGTACATCGCCTTGGAAGGATTGCTGAGTCCTACGAGGAGGTGCCATAGTTCACTGGCACACAAGAAACACTTGGTTAGGCTTGATAAGACAAGAATTTAATTAGAACACTCAGATATAATTTCACAGTCAAAATATGCACAGATGATCCAAGCATGTTATGACTTTCAAATCAATACTCTAAGACTCGACTCGACTCAACTCATCATCCGGATATGTATAATTAGGTCAGATTCAGCGGATGCTTGCACTTGTTGTGGATATCTTTGCTAACCCGTGAGCTAAGTGTGACAAGTGTTACAATATTTCCAATCCCCCCCACACAAGGTTAGCCCTTAATGATTTTCAGGCCTCCTACTACTCTCACCACCATGAATCCCCACTAACAGGGGTCATGGAATTATATCCTGACCATTGAAGCACGACCCTGAAATCTCACCTAGAGATTCCATGGAATTACGCACTAACCATAGACCAATCACATTCAAACAATGAAGGGATTCATCTCATACCCCTCGTTATTCCCAATCCATGGGTATAGGGCTTCGTCTCATACCAATACCATGCCTCTTTGATTACCAACCATCTCATTTGTTTCACATGCCAAGATCACACAATCACATCAATCCAATTTATAACCACAGATTATACCATGCATTTCATTTCACAGGCATCATGCCTTATATAGAGTATAACATAAATCAACCAATCCAACCAACCAAGTGAAGGAAAACAGGGTAACCTGCAGCAGACGTCGCTCAAGCCAGGAGCCCTTGCTCAAGCCAGGAGCCCTCGCTCAGGCGAGAGGAGTGCCCTCGCTTAGGCGATAGACTCTCGCTTAGGTGAGATCGCGATAAGGGCGCTGGGAGGCTTTCACATGCTCGCTTAGGCGAGTCCCTCCTCGCCTGAGCGAGACAACACCTCGCCTGAGCAAGACAAGAGTAACATACCAAGGCTCTCACATGTTCTCGCTTAGGCTAGCGTCGCTCACCTGAGCGAGAAAGTGCCTCGCTCAAAACAAGAGCTTTTCGCCTGAGAGAGAGCTCGAGTGTAGCCTTGGCCTATTCTGCAAGTCTCGCCTAGGCGAGACAGGCTCGATTGGGCGAGAGTATCAGACCTTGCTATTGTTTCTCCCTACTACAAATATATTTTCATACCCAAACAATAATGTTGATCGTCCCATACAAGCTTCCCTTACCTAGAATAAGCTAGTACAATACTTCGACACCAACCGCGAAGCACAACAACTCTAGGAAAAGGCTTGGAACTAGAAAACAGTGGAAAAGATCTTAAGATTGGGCTCACTACAAAACCCCAACTGAGAAAAACACGAGATTACACTAAGGAAGGGAGGATATGAGTTGATGGGTAACTTACGTTGAGTAGAAACGAGCTTTGAGCGGACTTGTCCGAGGCGAGAAAGCAAACCCTAGTAGAGTAATGGTTGCAGCTCTTAGAACCAAAGGGGCACATTTCTGAAGTGAGCGAGAGAGTCAGGGTTAGGGCATACTTAGGGTCTGATTTCCTTTTGGGCCAACCCTAGGCCCAACTGACTTTGAGGTAGTCCTTTAAAATTAAGGCAGTAGAAAAACTAGACCTTACAATTCTTATTTTTATTTTATTTTATTTTACTATTATTATAATTATAATTATGATAGTAATAATAATTATTATTATTTATATTATTATTATTATTGTTATTATTATTATTATTATTATTATTATTCATATTGTTTTTATTTTATTTTACTATTATTATTACAATTACTATTATTATTATTTTTTATTATGATTATTAATATTTAATTTCACTAGTATTTTGCTATTCTTTTTATTATTATCATTGTTTTATTTTATTTGTGATTTTATTATCATTATTATTTTATATTATTATTGCTTTATTTTATTTTATTTATTTTTATTTTTATTATTTTGGCTTATTAGTATTATTGTTTTATTTTTTTTATTATTATATTTATATTTGTTCCTGCAGAGGGACAAATAAGATAAGTTAGGCACGAGCGTCACCTTACCATGTAGTCCGCTATCTCCTTAGTTGGCCTCTTCCCATTCAATACATGCCGGCTTGAACCCAGGAGGGGTTACCTGCAGAAGAATCTCCGAAGCTCAAGTAAGTCAAAGCTCTCAAGAGTCAAATCAGCAATTAATGAATGCGTACCTTTA
>Ga0214543_1006753_pt1 | contig 20215 bp, 19 predicted proteins | sample CNSS2metaG_FD_160094 | JGI IMG/M metagenome (GOLD analysis project Ga0214543, IMG submission 160094) | Root nodule microbial communities from cowpea collected in UCLA plant growth center, Los Angeles, California, USA - CNSS2 | ecosystem: Host-associated > Plants > Roots > Nodule | place: USA...
TGACAGCGGCGGGCGGCGGCGGTCGGCGACGGTTGGCGGCGGTGGCGGTTGGCGGCGGACGACGGCTGGTGACGGTGGCAGCTGGTGGCAGTGGGTGGCAGCTGGTTGCAGTGGTGGCAGCAGCAAGTAGGAAAATTTTAAGGACTTTTGGTGTTGAATAGAATAAAATAATGAAGAATGAAGAAAGTTTTCCCAAAGACTAGGTTAAATATTAGTTTAATGGGCCAAGATTAGATTTTAGAAAATAAATATGGTAATTGAAAAAATAAATATGGCAACTGAAATTATGAAAAAATTATGATAGACAAATAAAATCAGAGAAAAGTATTTTGGAGACGTAATCAAATTTTTAAGTTTATTATCTGGGAATAGAATAAAAACAGAATCAAAGTGAAATGAGGTAATAGTGAAAAATTATAGACAGAATCAAAGTTGAAATGAGGTAATAGTGAAAAAATATGGAGATGTTTGATCGTGAATGAAGAAATTTGGATTGGCAGAGTTGAAATAAGGTAACTCTGTACGTTTGATCAATGTTGAATATTAAATGGGTGAGTGAAGAAATTTGGATGGAGAAGTGGGCCAAGGCCCAATTTCAAACCACTTAGGTTTATTAGGTTTAGGTCTTAAGTTTTTGGCCATCTTCTCTTTCTTCATGCGACCAGCTGCAACCAACACCAACGCGCCGCTGCAGCCAACACCAACACGCCACTGCACAGCTTCTTTCTTCTCCTTCTTTCTTCTCTTTCTTCTCTTCTCTTCTCCTGCTGTCCGAGATTTTCGCCACGAGCGTTCCGCAACCGCCACCCGCCACGCGCAAAACGGCCGCCACGAGCCGCCACGCAAATTCCGATTCGCCCCCGCCTTGTTATGGCGGCTGGCCGGAAAACCGCTACCGGTTTCCGCCATATCGGCGCCATGGCCGATATTAAACAACACTGCTGCATACAACCAAACCCAACAAATTTAACATTTAATAATCTATATTTATACACTACCATTTACAACTATACCAAACACAGGAGTGTAACAGTACAAAAGAAGAGCAAGTAGTTGAAAAAAACTTGAGAAACTGCCAAAGTTGTGTCTTTAAAATTGTTATATCGATGAATGACAATGATTTTGTACCTAGCTTCTTCCTTAGGAACACAAATTCTCGGTAGGCTAAATGCCTCATAATACTAATGGTGTGTTTGGATAAAGCATTTTAATGAAGTAATTCAAACTTTTGAAGAATTTAGATTTCTTTGTGATGAAATCCTTTGTTTGGATAGAGAAACTAAAAGGCATTATTAAAATGCAAGCATTTTTTTGAAGTATTCCAATTAGCTAAATTAGAAAAAATTCAAATATCCTTGAAATAGGTAGAATTTCAAATTCTTCTCACTCAACCTTACACTCTAGACATCTTTAGTAGAGTTGTCAATTTGGCAGTCGATAGGTGGTCTCGACGAGTCAGGCCGACGACTAGACGAGCCAAACGAGTCGGGTGGGCCCGACGACCAAGACAGACCAGGTTGGCTCGACGACCCAGACAAGACGAGTCGAACGACCAAGACGGACCGAACGTGCCCGATGACCAAGATGGGTAGGACGAACCCGAAGACCAAGACGGGCCCGACAACCAAGACGAGTCAAACGAACCCGATGACCAAGATGAGCCCAACAACCAAGACGGGTCAGACATGCCCAATGACCAAGACAGGCGGAATGGTCCTGACGACCAAGACAGGTCCGACGTGCCCAACGACACCTTAACGGGCCGGACGGGCCCGAGAACATAAGCCGATCGAGTGGGCCTGAGACTAAAGCATAATTAAGCCTAAAAAATATTGTCAAAACGAAATTTTTATCTCATAAGAAATTCAATTGTTTATCCAAATAAGAAATTGAAATATAAGGTATTTTAATTTCGTTATCCAAACAAATTATTTAGAAAATAAAGGGAATTTAATTACAAGCAATTCAAGTACAATGCATTTCAATTTCTTAACATTGTTCAAATGCTTCATCGAAACACAAGGTAAACTTCATTATGGGTGAAGTAAGTTGAGGACCACCTATGGATCCACAAATTTTAGGAGCTTGGGGTTTTATGGCCTGATAAACCAACCTAGTGAGAATCACCACCAGTGCCAATGTTATTGGAATCATCATCGCTCAAAAAGAGACTACAACATCAAACTTATTATCAACTACTTTCATAACAATTTTAAAATGTGAAGAAACAAGAAGCATAGGTGTGCTTCTACTTTGCTTCCAATAACATAATCAATCAGTTAATAACATTCTCCACTTCACCAATTTTAAACAATCAAGAATAGTAAAAGAATAAAAAATAGTAATAGAACCAGAGTTTAATCTTCTTCATGAAACTAACCATCCAGAGAGAAAACTTCTCTGCAAATAATTAATGGGAACTACCAAGTTTATTTCATAAGATTTTAAAAGACCGAATACAAATAATTTATAATTGATTAACAGTATACAAAAACTCCCAATCTCCAAACCTACACAAACATAAACCCCAAACAAAATTGAGAAGAAGAAAGAAAAATGGAGGAAGGAGTACTGACGCGAAAACAAGGCCAATGTATTGCCAAGGAATGAAGTGGTAGCCTAGAGTCTTGGAGCTTAGGCCTCAACGAAACATATAGAATGTCTTCCATGAGGGTTTAGAGGCGTTGACATGGATGAAGAGTTGGACCATGGCAGAACCTTCATCCTCAGGGGCTGATAGCTGCACGACGTAGACGCTCACCTCTTCCTCGTTGTAGTTGTGTTTCATAACTGAACCCTATGAGTCCAAATCTCCTTCACGATGGTGAATGGTGACAGAGGACTCACGTTTTGGAATGGACATGCCACTGTCACATGAGCCAAAGTCGAAAACTAGAGTAAAACCCTAATAGACAAAGAAAGTGAGAGAGACCTTACAAAGGACATGTTCATTTTGGCGACTTCTTGAGAGAGAGCGGAGAAGCATCAACTTCACGATGGGGGAGATGCTGCCACCTTCCGACGAAAACAGCTGCTGGAGAGTGCCCACGACGCTCACAAACCTCTCACTTCCAAGTTTATCTATTTACTTTATACTTTTGGTCGATTTAACTTGACGAGGACGACACGAAATGAGCAGCATCAGGCAGCGAAATGAGCAAGAACAACATGAGCAAGACGCGAGTTGAATGACGACGTAGAACAGATGCTTCAATGGCTTCTCAAAATGAAAGATTACTAACAAAAAAAAAAATATAAGACACTTGATTTATTAAAATCTTATATGAAATGTCTAATTTGATTTAAATGTGGATTTTACTTTGTATGAAAGTTCTAATTTGATTTAAATATGGATTTTACTTACGAAAAAATAGGAAAAAATTAGTTTGTTGTTACATAAAAAAAAATCTGTATGTAATAAGATTTTATCTATGAAAATAAATTTGTATACAAAATCTGTATGTAAAACTTAATTTATATCGATTAAAATCCGTATGTAATTATTTGTAGATAATTTTAATTTTTTTTTTACGTTTGCAACAACTTTTAACAAATAAATTACAGATTGTCCAAGTTGTACCTATACAAATAAAAAAGTATCAATGGAAGATCACTATAAAAGAATAGGCTTAAATATACATTTGGTTCTTGTTTTTGTCAAAATTATTCAATTTGGTCCTTATTTTCGTTGTTTGTTTAATTTGGTCCTCATTTTTGTAAAATCGCATTCAATCGGGTCCTTTTGACAAACGGTGTTAAATAATTAACGGCACAGTGACACGGTGTAACTGTTTGGGTTACGTGTCAAAATTTTGAATACATGATGGCACACGTTGGCACAATGTTTCGTTAAAAAGAAATTGGGGAAAAAAGTTTGAATTACGTAAAAAGATAAAACATGGTAAAATGAAAAAAATTAAAAAGTTTGAATTGAGGGTTTACTGCAGCGAGAGTTGTCGTTGAGTGAAAAACTGAAATAGTGCATTCGAGAGCTCGAGAGATAGGGAAAAATTAGGGTTGGTGAGAAAGGGGAAAGTTAGGGTTCTTGGGTGGTGGAGTTTGTTGTTCATCAATTAGGGTTAGCGAATAGGAGAAATTGCGCTTGGAGAGTGATTTACGATTGAAGCTTCGAGATTGCGCTTGGAGGTTGTCATTTGAGATTAAAGCGTCAACCAGGTTCATTCAAAGTTCTTGTCACTCGAAGCACTGCAACTTCTCCACATTTGCAAATAGGGATTAAACCCATATCCTTGGAACCACGAATATGAGACCCACCGCAATTTGGTTGCCCCCAACTATTACAGCAAGAGGAGGAAGACGAATGGTGAGGAGACATACCTCTTAAACACGAATTCAGAATCACCAACTGGATTGTGCACAAGTTTCTTGCTGGCCACAATTTTGCTTCAAACCTCTCAAACTCTAATTTCTTTCCCAAATCAATTTCACTAACTTTTAAACCTACAACGACCATAAAATTTCATTGTGCCAACGTCACTGCAAAAAATCTGACACGTAACCCAAACAGTTCCACCGTGTCACTGTTCCGTTAACAATTTTAACACCGTTTGCCAAAAGGACTCGATTGAATGCGATTTTACAAAAATGAAGACCAAATTGAACAAACAACGAAAATATGGACCAAATTGAATAATTTTGACAAAAATAAGGACTAAATGTATATTTAAGCCAAAAGAATAATTAAAGATTAAATTACAAATTTGTTTGAAAAAAGATGGTAGATGTTTTTTTCCTAGTATGAAGTCAAAGAAAAAAACATTCACATTCACATTGCTTTTTATTCTAGAGTGAGGTCAGGAAAATAAGCCTAGCTAGCCATACACATGTCATTGTTCATTTCCTCCATCTACATGGTGGAGATTGAATTTGTACAAATGATTGTACAAGATTGAACGTGACATTGCATGAGACTTAAAATGCATTGATGACCTATCCAACATTTTTTTTGAAAGTGATGGACTACATAGATTTTTAACCATCTTTAAACTAATGGTGAAGACTAAATATGTCGAAATAGAGACGCACAAGATTTAACATTACACTACACTATACCTAACATAGAATTATGAATTATTTTTCCTTGTTGAAAGCGATGAATTCCATAGATTAATGCATCAACTTTAAACTAATAGTGGAGATTAAATCCCTCTAGTGAACACACAAGATTGAACGTTACATTGCATGAGACCTGACACATTGATGACTCATTTAGGTTTTTTTGAAAGGGATGTAATGCAAATATTTGTGCATCAGTTTTAAACAAATAGTGGAGTCAATCCTTTATTGTGAACACACACGATTGAATGTCACTCTTCATGAGACCTGACATGTGCTGATGACACATTTAACCTTTCTGAAAGCGATAGGCTGCATATATTTGTGTGAACTTACAAAACTTACCAAACTTAACACAAGATTGAACATTACATTGCACATGACCTAACTTACCAAACTTGCTTCTTATAACTTATTTTGGTGTACTTTTCAATGCTAATATAAAAAAGTAATTTGTTTTTTTCCTTATATTTGACTTTTCTTAATTTTGATCACTAGAAGTATATGAAAAACATATTTTGGTATAGTTATAGCAAGCATGTTTGAGATATTTTTTTATGAAAATGATATTTCAACAAAATTTTTTGACAAGATTTTGACAAATCTGACATGGTACCAGGCTTTTAAAATTTTTATTACAAAAAGCTTTACTAAGTGAAAGTTTACATGTGCGACATTGTTTTGTTTCCAAACTGAAATGGAGAAGTGAATTGGAGAGAGAAAGGGAGAACGAAAATGACAGAGAAGTGAAAGAGAGAGAGAGAGAGAGAGAGAGAGAAAGAGAGAAAAGTAAGCTCCCACACTGGAGTCGCTAGAGTACTAGAGACACATAGAGAGAGCGAAAAACAGTAATCCCTTGGAGCATTGGGGGCAGAAAGTAAAAGATAGCGAGACACCAAAATATAGAGAGAGTTTAGACAGTGGTGGAGAAAGAAACGGAGAGAAAAGGAGTGCTACAAAGGAAGAAGAGAGGAACAACCATTGAAGACCGCGAGGAGTGAGAGAAGTGAAGTACTGCAGACTAGTGGTGGAAAGTTTGACACACTGCAGACTAGTGGTGGAAAGTTCAACGCATTGCAGTCGTTTAGGTGGGTTACCGGAGACATGGCGTAGCAGAAGTCGTCGACGACAACCATTTCATCGTGCCCACCGTACCATTGTACCCTTCTTTGAGCCCATTATAGCTCTTATCGGTGCTATTATTGCTATTGTATGTCATTTAATATTTAAATTGGTTGTTGAGTAAACTGGTGTCTGTGGCAGTTTCAAATTTTTATATTTGTCATGTCATCTGTAAGTGGGGAGTAAAGACTACATATGTAGGCAGTCAAGTTACAAATTATGGAGCGAAGTTGCAGAATTTACAAGAACTGAAATATGGTTATGTGATAACATAATGCAATCACTTACACACATTTTGCACCATTCAATGTCCATTTAATAAACATTGAATATTCACCGTCATGGGTGTTTGTGGCTCTTTCAAATTGTTCAAGTCGTCAAATCTTCCATATTTGGGGAGTAAAGCATTAACATGTGGGGAGTACTGGTAGAAAATGTAGACTGTACTTGCAGGTTGTAAAGAAATATAATTGCGGTAATTTGATGACACCATGTAGTCACCAAAACACTGAATATTGACCACGGTGGATATTTGTGGTTTTTTAAAATTATCAAAATCCCTAAGTTATTCGTAAGTGGGGAGTGAACCATTAATATGTGGGGAGTGAAGTTGGAAATTATGTTCCGAGGTCGCAGATATTTAAAAAGGTACAAAATTCATTTTTCATCAAGCAATGCAGTAACTATCACAAATTTTCTATCTACCAAAATGCATGACCAAAACACTGACCCTTGTTCTTTGTTGAATGTTTGAAATTATCAAAATCTGCATGTCATCCGTAAGTGGGGAGTGAAGTTGGATATTATGTTTCGAGGTTGCAGATTTTTTAGAACTAATTTAAATATGGTATTGGGTTCACATTATTCACTCACTTAAACAAATTTTCCATTTTCCAATTTCCATTGACTGACGTGGGTGCTTTATTACTTGACAATTGACAAAATACTCCAATCGTACGTAACTGGGGAGTAGGGAATTACTATGTGGGGAGTTAAGTTGAACATTATGTTTCCCAGTTGCAAATATTTTTAAAACTAATTTAAACATCGTATTGGGATCTCACAATTCTCCTACTTAAACAAATTTTCCATAAGTCAATCTCCATTCACTGACGTGAGTGCTTTCTTACTTGACAATTGACAAAATACTCAAGTCATACTAAAGTGGGGAGTTAGGAATTAATATCTGGGGAGTTAATTTGAACATTATGTTTCTCGGTTGCAGATATTTAGAAAACTAATTTAAATATCGTATTGGGATCACACAATTCACCCACTTAAACAAATTTTCCATCATTCAATCTCCATTCATTGACGTGGGTGCTTTCTTACTTGACAATTGACAAAATAGTCGAGTCATACGTTACTGGGACTTAAGAATTAATATGTGGGGAGTTTAGTTGGACATTATGTTTCCAGGTTCCAAATATTTTTAAAATTAAATTAAATATCGTATTGGGATTACACAATTCACCCACTTAAACAAATTTTCCATATTCCAATTTTCATTGACTGACGTGGGTGCTTTCTTACTTGGCAATTGACAAAATACTCAAGTCATATGTAATTGAGGAGTCAGAAATTAATATGTGAGGAGTTAAGTTGAACATTATGTATCCAGGTTGTAGATATTTTTAAAACCAATTTAAATATCGTATTGGGATCACACAATTCACCCACTTAAACAAATTTTCCATCTTCCAATTTCCATTGACTGAAATGTTAAGGAGTGAACTAGGTGTTGTTAGTTTGGGAAATTGAATTAAGGGAGAATGTTGTATTCTATGATAATTCAATTTTTGGTATATTATGTTGTTTTTCTGTTTTCCTAGTAAACTTTATATATAAGAGTTACCTCTAGTTGTTGTAATAGTTGTTTTACTCAATAATACTTCATCTTTTAATACAAACACTTAGTGTGCGCAAATCCATTCATATTAGTGCATATTAGTTTTATATTTATTCTCTCCTCTACCAACAAGATGTAGTGAAACTCAAAGGAACGCAAGGGAAGAGATATTTGTAATTACACAAATCCTCATTAATGCTTAAATAAAAAAGGTCCAAACAGAATATCTATGAAATGTGAAAAGAATATGTTTGGTAGAAAAATTAACTCTCAAGAAATATAGCCTACTTGAGAGAAAAAATAACCCTCTATTATAGGTAATCAAGTATCCCACTGAGTTCATTAGTACCAATTAACAACTAATTCTATGCAAAATCATAGAAGATTTGCTGCTACTTCCAAAATTGAATGGTTCTGTTAGGCAGTGGCGGATCTTAACCACAAGTTTTGGAGGGGCCAAATAGTATAATTCTTTCATCATTAAATTATTGGATCATTAGTATAATGTTTTAAAAATTGGTTCCTCTAACTGAATAATTTGATCCTTAGTTTAATGTTGTGAAAAATATAATATATCTTGTTTTCATCTTCACAAATAATTTCACTTTTATCATTTTTGAATAATGAATATATTCTTTTATTCTTCATCAATATACCTATTTTTAAAATAATATTAAAAATAATTTATCATAACTTACTAAAAAAATTGAGAAGTGTAAATATTAAAGAAAAAATATAGTATAGTTAAGTAACAATTAAAAATCGGTTATGAAAAAACACATAATACATTGTTTTTTTCTTTTATATTCATAAAAAATGAATATACCAAAGGCTCATGAGATAAAAAAAAAACAATATTAGCTATTAAATTAATATTTCATTATCAAGTAAAATAAAAGTGAATTACTTTTCTTTTCTTCGAAAAAGAAATAAGACAAATGAGAAATGAGAGAAAAAATAATTACTTTTTTCTTAAAAAATAAAATATGAGAGTGAAAGATAAGTACAATTTTTGTAAAACTAACAAGACAACAAGAAATGACATAAAACATATCTTAATAAATATTTGGTTTAATTATTATTTTTTTATATTTTTTAGGTCAAATATTTTAAGTTGGTCCTCCAATTTTGTTTAGTTTCAATTTGGTTCTGAATTTTGAAAAAATGATGCAATTTGGTTATTTTAATTAAATTTCTTGAAATAAATCAATATTTTTTCATTAAACTTAAAGTTGCACATAAAGATAGTTTGTTTTGTTGGTGTAATTAACATACTCTCACTATCAATCTTGATGAAATCTTTAATCCGCTTTAACAAATTTAATGAGAATAACCAAATTGCATCAATTTTTCAAAAGTCATGACCAAATTGAGACTAGAAAAAACTTGATATTTTTAGATGAAAATAGTGACGAAAAGATTAATTAAACCTAAATATTTTTATTCTTTATATATTAAATTTTATGCTTTATTATCTATTAACATTAATTGGCTGTATTTTATAAAAGAAATAAAAAGTTTTCATCAATTTATAAAATATACTACCTATAATTTAAAAAATTTTGAAAAATTTCAAAATGTATATATTTAAAAAAAAAAATCAAAAATCTTTGGGGGGGCTATGACCCCTCCAAGCTCCTTCTATGCTCCGCCATTGCTGTTAGGACCATTGAGATATTATTACCTCTTTAATGTAATTGTATTTTTACGGCACAAATCTATCAATACCAAGAAGGCTATGAGAAAATAGTGCCTCTTTACTAGGGATGGTAACGGGGCGGGATGGGTTTCGCTATCCCATACCCATTTTCGTAGAAAAAATTCATCCCCATCCCCGTACCCAAATCCAACGGGTATCAAACTTTTGTCTCATCCCCATCCCCACCGGATAACGGGTATAATCTCGTACCCATACCCGTACCCATTTTCTTAATACTTCAATATTAATTTTAATTCATTGTTATAAAATAATAAAAAATTACGGTAAAATAAACATAATACTATCAAATATTCAATATTAGGAGGATGATTGTTTCTTCGATATCAAATACACTTTGAAATAAATTATAATTGTTTACATTTTATATTAGAATTTCAAATAAAATTTATGTGAATCAAAACATTTATTAAATATACAAACATTAATGAATAAAATTTTAAATTATTTAAAAAAATATAAAAGGAAAACAAATATTCAAATTAAAATATATTTTTAATACTTGTTTACTTTAATTTTTTAAATTCTAATGAATCTCTTTTTATACACTAGTAAAAGTTATAATACATGACTTGATCAAAATGGCGCAAAAGAACAAATAATAAACATAATAATAAAATTTTAACATAAATCTTGTATCTTTTGAACTCTAATATATGTTGGATGGTGATAAGAAAATATTTATGACAATTACGTTAAATTTTTATATTATAGTAAATAAAGTTATTTATACAATTAAAATGAAAAGATTACAGTATGATTGATAATAAGTTAGAAAATAAAAAATAATTAGATAAAATATATCGAAATAGAATTCTAAATGACGAAAATAAACAATAAATAAAAATATTAAAAAATTAATAAATGTGTGTCTCAGAAACAATTTGAGAGACTATTGAAAGAAATCGAACAAAGGAAAATAAATGTATAATTAAGGGTATGATAAGATGAAAAATACCTTAGAGATCTAAGAAAACTTTTCAAATATCAACATATATACTCAATGGTTGAGAAATAACAAAGATTATTTTAATGAAACAAAAGAGTTCTTTAAATGAAACAAAAAATTAATAATAAAAAATAATTTCTTTTATATCAACTATTAAATGAAAGGTTTATGCTATTAAACACTTAAACTGAGAGTATTAAACATTATCATGTGAAAGGAAAATATACAATAAATAAAAATGTTAACAAATAATAGAAATATTCAAATGTGAGACATAAAAAAGTTTTAATTGACATACATCATTTTAACATAATTACATAAAGGTTATGATAAGATGAAAAATATAGTGGAGATGCGAATGAGTATCATGACAATCAATATATATATATATATATATATATATATATATATATATATATATATATATATGTGTGTGTGTGTGTGTGTGTGTTACTTAATTAATTGTGAATATTTTAATAATTTAAACGGGGACAAAGATATGGCCGGGACAGGCATTATTGCGGGGATATGTACATCCCCATACTTATCCCCATACCCAATCGAAAAAATCGGGGATTCCCCATACCCATACTCATACCCAGTCAATGCAGGGATTTCCCGTCAAAACGAGGACGGGTTCGAGCAATACCCACGGAGGCGGCTTTATTCGCCATCTCTACTCTTTACTATACTAAGATTTTTACTGTAAAAGTGCACCAATATGATAAATTAAATATTCTAAAAAATATTACTTCTCAAATTTAAATACCATTGGACTATTTTATAACAACATATCATTTTATTATTAAAGTCTTATATATACTACAAGAATGATTAAATTGTTTTTATTGTAATTTTGGTTTTTCACTTTCCTTCTCTCCTTGTCCATTATATTTTTATTATATTATGTCTTTCTCTCAAAGAAACTTATAATTTTTCCTTTGTACTTCTGCTAATTGAGTTTATGATTTCTCTTCCCTTCTCTAAAACAAGCCTAAGATTTTCTCTTTCTCCTTTTCGAAAACAAGCTTTTTGATTTTCGCTTCCATCTCCTATAAATATTTTGAGTTGTAGATAAATTGTTTCGAGTAGAATTGAGCGTGATTGAAACTTGATGAGGATGTAACATCTTGGTCAGATATTACTATATTTTAAATATAAATAAAAGTATAAAGAATAAATACTCATGAATTAATAATTCTCTTTCCCAAAAACACGGAAAATTTTAAAACTTAATTAATGCGCCATAATTCAAACCATAAGTTCAACTCAACTTTTACAAATTCCAATAACTAATTATAAATAACTGTTTACATAATAGTAAACATAATCCCTAAAAGGTTTCCCATGCTAGCCCATCTCCGGCTTTATGCCTCACCAACTCCACTTGAAACACCATCTGCTCTTGTGTAACAAGTTACACAATCATCATCAAACACAAGCATATAGGGTGAGCTTATAGAAAAAACCAATAATAAACATTACAATGTAAATACACACCTGTCAGAGAACCTCCATCCTCTGATACTAGAAATCATGGCCACCACCATGTGCATCCATGTTCTACATACTCTGATAATGACCTTAAGTTAACACTTGTTGCCACAACTCACAACTCGTGGTTCCACATGCAACATCCCGACAAGATATTACGGATTTAAATAATAAACAAAGAAATATAATTAACCTCATTTAATAAAACATCATTTCCCAAACACAGGGAATTTAAAACTTTATTTATAAAATTAAAGTTCTCAAAAGATAAGAAAACCATAATTACAAATCTGGAAAATTTATCACACAGGCCATGAGCCTTTACAATTTATTCCAATTCAAGGTTATAAAACTTAAACTTAAAATATAAAACTTACAAGCTATCCCCGCTTCGTAGCTAAGCCTCACCAGGACCACCTACAATATCATCTGCTCCCGTGTACCGCGTACACGATCATCGCCAAACACAAGCAGATAGGGTGAGCTAATATAATCAACACATACATATATCAATCATTTACACATAACAAAACACATTAAAAGAAACTTTTCTTCCACATGGCCACAACCATGTAATATCAATGCACATCAGGGAACTCGTTCCGGGCCACAACCATGTAATATCAATGCACATCAAGGAAACTCGTTCCCTTCCTTCCACACGGCCACAACCATGTAATATCAATGCACATCAAGGAACTCGTTCCCTTCCTCCCACATGGCCACAACCATGCTAGCAGTGTTCTACATCTTCTAGTGAGTACCTCAAAGTGTCTTGCTGCCATACCCATCGGCCATAACCGATAGAACACGTGTAGAAACCATAGCGACGGATCATACACCGTAACGCTAGGTGGAGTTCCCAAATACGAACATAGTTCGTAACGTCCCAAGACTACCAAACACGTAAGCTAACTACTAAGGAGGACAATCTATCTGGACCCATCCGTACTAGCCACAACCAGCACACTCACACCGGCAATACTCGCCAACCCGAGCTCAACTCAAGGGTTCCTCGTGTTCATCCGCCATCCCGAGCTCAACTCGAGGGATGTCATTTCGAGCTCAACTTGAGGAATGTCACATGCTTAACCCCTATCCCGAGCTCAACTCAAGGGATACGTTCCTAGCTCAACTCAAGGAATACTAGCAAGTCGACCTTTAAGATATTCTAGAAGCCTTGTAGATCACGCACATCATAGCAAGTATAACACCAATCTGCTGCAGCAAAATCGCCTGGCGTGGGACACGTACCGCCAGGCGCTGCCGCTTCCAGATCGCCTTGCGGGGGACACGTACTGCCAAGCGCTAAGCGCCTTAATCTTCTCTACCACTGCAACTATCGCCTGGCGGGACTTCCTGTGCCGCTAGGCGCCACATGCCTTAGTATTTACTGAACTGCCTTGATAGAGACATACCATATAACCCAATCATGCTTCATTAGAGTTACTTGAACTTATCAAGAGGTTATTCAAGCATTTTAACGACTCCAAAATCAACAATATTGAGTAACGTATATCTCTAGCTACTGACCTCCAAATCCAATCTCCACCGTTCAAAGGAAAGAACCACATGTTATGGACCACATGTTAACGAACCGGAAAATGCAGTTTTATGAAAACTACACGAACCAGAAGAACCTGGTGGCGCCTAACGCCCAGAATTGAGGATGTGGCGCCTGGCAGCACTAAAATACCGTCCGGCGGTTCCTGTGCGCGAAATGTACGAAAAATAGCATTTTTCATGAATAGAACACCACGTGCATTGCCTAGTATGGCGCCTAGCGGCCAAATGGGTGCCGCCAGGCGGTTCCTGCACCTGTGAACCTTACCCACTTCACAACAACTCTGATTTCCATCAATTTCTGACTCCATAGGATACGAACCCAATTATTGGGACTACGATTCATTCCTAACACTTCCCATTCACGAATTCATTCACATTTTCCCCTTAGATTGCTGCCACTATAGAAAATCCCAATTATGAAACCCTACAATGTGAGTATGTCTCATTCCCCAAATTTTTATGCTTATCACGCTCCAAATTTCACAAGTTTTCACTTCGATTTGATTAATGAATAATCATATTACACTTCCTACTAGTCCAAATTTGCCCAGAATCTAGAAAAAACATCAAAATCAAGCCTCATGGCTCGCGTTGCCTGGCGGTTCAATCAATACCGCCAAGCTCTTCATAAAAAAAAACCTAGAATTGGGTTGAACAACAAGCGTCGCCTGGTGGTCCCGTTCGTGCCGCCAGGCGGTTTCCCTTAACAACCCAGAAATGTAGTTGAAATGGTATGAGTCGCCTGGCGAAAATTCATCACCTGCCAAACGCAGTATAACTCCCTTAACTTGGATTCCTTGCTTTAAAATAGATGATTCTAGAGTTCTTCCTTGATCACCAATTTCCTCCCTTGGCTCCCACCCAATTCAGCTCCTTTGCTTACTCTCAATGCACAACCACTCAACCAATTCATGCTTCGTGACAATTCAGATAATTGTAGAACTATGTTATCACTCAACAATGATCACACATATTATTAAAAATTAATAAAAATCAAACAACACAAAAGATGCATACATAGGACTCGAACCCAAGTCCTCTCAATCCAACCAAGTACTCTCAACCATTTGAGCTAGTACTTTTCCACGTCACATCAAACAATATTTAATGCCATAAAGGCTCCCACTACCCGCATTTATTAATTAATTATTTAATTAATTAATTTTTATAGGTCTTACATTTCCCCCACCTTGAAAAGTTTTCGTCCTCAAAAATAGGACTTACTAGCAAACAGGTGTGGATAAGACTTCCTCATGAGATCCTCCATCTCCCAAGTCATCTCCTGGGTTGCCTTGTCCTAGAGAACCTTCACAGTTCGAATCTCTTTCCCTCTGAGTTGTTTGACTTGAGAATCTAGAATTCTGACCGGTCCAACTCCCATAGTCAGATCCTCGCGCACCTGGACATTGTCCTGCTCCAGCACATGAGTAGGATCTGCCACGTACTTCCTCAGCTATGATACATGGAATACATTATGTAGATTTGCCAAGTGAGGTGGCAAAGCAATCTCGTACGCCATTTGTCTGATTTGCCTCATAATCTGATATAGACCGATGAATCGAGAGGTCAACTTCCTCGACTTCAGTGCTCTCCCAATACCTACTGTAGGTGTAACCTTGAGGAACACATGGTCACCAGCCTCAAACTCGAGTGGCCTCCTTCTCTTATCTGCGTAGGATTCCTGCTGACTCTGAGTTGCACGCATCCGATCTTGTATCACCCTTACTTTCTCAATAGTCTGTTGTAAGAACTTGGGCCCGAGCACCACAGACTCTCCATCCTGCTGCCAACACAAGGGTGTCCGACATCTCCTGCCATACAATGCCTCGTATATGCCATCCCAATACTAGAATGATAACTATTATTATAAGTGAATTCCACTAGTGTCGGCATATCACTCCACGTCCCGAGGTGATCCAGGACACATATTCTCAGTAAGTCCTCCAAAGACTGTATGGTTCTCTCAAACTGACCATCAGTCTGAGGATGATATTCGAGCTCATTCTCAGTTGAGTACCCAAGGCATTCTGCAGTGACTACCAAAATCTTGAGGTGAACCTCAGATCCCTATCTGACACAATACTTACTGGCACACCATAAAGTTTGACAATCTCCCTGACATATAACTATGCTAGCTTATCCAAGGACATCTTCTAATTAATTGGCAAGAAGTGAGCACACTTCGTCAATCTGTCTACAATAACCCAGATTGAGTCACGCCCCCTCACTGACCTCGACAGGTGTGTAACGAAGTCCATGGAAATGTTGTCCCATTTCCACTGAGGAATATCAAGAGGCTCCAACGTACCACCCGGCCTCTGATGCTCGATCTTTGCTTTTTGACACACTAAGCAAGATGCTACATAATCTGCCACATCCGTTTTCATACTAGTCCACCAGAACGTCGCTTTCAGGTTTTTATACATCTTAGTCATACCTGGATGTATGCTAAGACGACTCTTAAGCCCTTCATCCAAGAGCATCTTCCTCAATACCCGACTCTTGGGTACGCACACCCTCTCTCTAAAGCGCAAGATATCGTCCCTACCCATCCTGAATTCTTTTCTCTTCTCGATGTCCAACTCACCAATTATTTGTTGCAGTTCTTGATCCTTACCCTGTTCCACCCGAACCTCGTCTAAGAACTCATTAGTGATCTGCAACACGTTGCACCGTATATGATCAGCGCCTGTATGTAGACTCAAGTTCATATCCCGCAATTTCTCGATAAGCTCAAACTCTTTCACCATCATAGTAGATATGTGAACTCTCTTCCTACTCAAGGCGTCAGCAACGACATTGGCTTTACCTGGATGGTATAGAAGCTCAAAATCGTAGTCTTTAAAATATTCCATCCAGCGCCTCTGTCTCATATTCAGCTCTTTTTGGTCAAACAGGTATTTCAAACTCTTGTGATCATTGAATACATGGAACTGTGCCCCATACAAGTAGTGCCTCCAAGTCTTGAGGGCAAACACCACTACAACTAATTCCAAGTCATGCGTCGAGTAATTTTTCTCATACACCTTCAACTGTCTCGATGCATAGGCCATAAGTCGTTTATCTTGCATCAGCACACAGCCCAACCCTTGATATAAGGCATCACAATATACTCAAACATCTTAGTTGTGTCAGGGATCGCCAATACTAGTGCGGTAGTCAATCTTCTTTTAATATCCTCAAAGCAGGTCTCACACTCATCTGTCCAATAGAAAGGTTGGTCCTTTCTGATGAGCTGTGTTAGTGGACTCACCATCTTGGAGAAACCCTCCACGAATCGCCTGTAGTATCCTGCTAAACCCAGGAAAATATGCACCTCAGTAACTGTTTGTGGCCTCTCCCACTTCACCACCGTCTCAATCTTAGTCGGATCTACAACTATTCCTTGGGCTGATATCACATGCCCCAAGAATTGCACCTCCTCCAGCCAAAACTCGCATTTTGATAACTTCCCATATAGCTGATGCTCTTTGAGAATTCCTAGCACCATTCTCAAATGCTCTGCATGCTCCTCCCGACTCTTAGAATATATCAGTATGTCATCAATAAATACGACAACAAACTGATCCAGGTATTGTCGGAATATCTTGTTCATATAATCCATGAATATAGCAGGAGCATTCGTCACCCCGAACGGCATTACCACATACTCATAATGCCTGTAACGTGACCTGAAAGTCGTCTTCTGTACATCTTATGGCTTGACCAATATCTGATGATATCCAGACCTCAAGTCAATCTTAGAGAATACGGTTGCTCCCCTCAATTGATCCAACAGGTCATCGATTATAGGCAACAGGTACTTATTCTTTATAGTCAACTTATTCAACTGACAGTAATCGACACACAACCTCGAACTGCCATCCTTTTTCTTTACTAAGAGTGCAGGTGCTCCCCAAGGTGATGCACTCGGTCGGATAAACTTTTTCTCAAGCAAGTCTTCTATTTGCTTCTTCAACTCAGCCAACTCTGCTAGTGCCATCCGATATAGTGCCATGGATACTGGGCCAACTCCAAGGATGAGATCAATTGTGAAACCCATATCCCTGCTCGGTGGCAATTCTGGTATCTCGTCTGGAAACATATCCGCATACTCCTCCACTACTGGAATCATATTGATTTTCTCTACAATGTTCTTCTTCTTTGTCTGAGCCACTATCATGAAACAGGTGGCCCCAGCTCCCACTTCATTTATCGCCCTTTGAGCTAAGATCAAATCCAAACCAACTGTCTCGGGGAATACCACACTGCGTCATCCGCAATCAATGACAATATGATTGACCGACAACTAGTCTATCCCTAGAATTACGTCAAGACCCTTCATCGGCAAGCATATGAGATTCACCTTGAACCTGCGGCCTGCCACCTCCATAGGGCACCCCACACACAGAAGTGGTGGATACCTCGCCAGATGCTGGTGTCGCAACTATAAGCTTACACGCCAGCTCTCGCATCACGAGTCTGAGCCTCCTCACGCATTCATTAGACACGAATGAATAGGTGACTCCTAAGTCAAACAACACAACCACGTCGTGACCAAACAACAAACAATTTAACTGCACCAGGTTACCTGACTGAGTCGCCTCGGTGATCGTTAGTGCAAACACTCGTCCTGGTGCTCTAGATCGATCTCTGACTGGTTTCTTCGCTGGTGCACCTCTAGCTGGTTTCTTATTTGGGCAGTGACGTGCAAAATGCCCCGTCTGGTCACAAACGTAGCACTTGCCAGTGCTACTACCACCACCTGAGCCGCCTGAGGGTTTTGGACAATCCCTCCTAAAATGCTCTCCATCACAATTATAACACTATAGTTTCTTGACCGAACTTTGTGGTCTGTCATACGGCTTCTTCTGCTGCCTTGAATCGGTGGTGTTCTTCTAAGGTCGAGCCACTCTGCTGGGCCCCATCTCCAGCTGCTCAACTGCCTTGTCCTGTTCCACCAAGATTGGAAACTCCCTGATCTTGAGGGGTACAATGAATCGGCACAGCTCATGTTTCAGCCCGCCCTCATATTTTCTACATCTCCACTCCTCGGTGACGGTGGGCGAATAGAACCTCGCCAGGTACTCAAATCTGTCTGTGTATGCCTGCACAGTCAGGTTCCCCTGTTGGAACGTGAGGAATTTTGCCTCACTTTTGTGCCTGGCACTGTTTGGAAAATACTTCTCCAAGAATCTCATCCTGAAAGAAGTCCAAGTAACCTCCTTGTCCCAAGTCTGTATAAGTTGTTGCATGCCCGCCCACCAGTTTTCAGCGTCCGCCACCAGTAAGAATGTGATGAAAGTCAGCTTCTGTGCATTAGTGCACTCAATGACTTTGTAAATTTTCTCACACACCTTGAGCCATGCGTCAGCTTTGTCTGGAGTGGATTTGCCTGTGAATTTTGAGGGCTTATGCCTCATAAAGTCCTCCATCGTCATAGGGCGAGTAGGTGCTACGACGGCTCTAGGTTGCGTTGCAATGGGCTACATAGCATCCCCCATCCGATGTATCGCCTGTGCGATCTCATCAGCCCCAACATTATTCCTGCTCTGCCTATTTGCCACAGCCTGAGCATGCCACATGTTCACTGTTCACATCAACAGCTTCGATTAAGACTTATACCAAAAATAGTTAACAATCATCAATCAAAATGGTCTCATAAGCGACACACGGTAAGCTTACTCCCCATAAAACCCGAAAATCATTTTGAAAGCCTTTGCTCTGATACCAAATGTAACATCTCGACAGGATATTACAGATTTAAATAATAAACAAAGAAATATAATTAACCTCATTTAATTAAACATCATTTCCCAAACACAAGGAATTTAAAACTTTATTTATAAAATTAAAGTTCTCAAAAGATAAGAAAACCATAATTACAAATCTGGAAAATTTATCAAACAGGCCATGATTACAAATCATAATTACAAATCCAAGGTTATAAAACTTAAACTTAAAACATAAAACTCCCAAGCTATCCTCGCTCCGTAGCTAAGCCTCACCCGGACCACCTGCAATATCATCTGCTCCCGTGTACTGCGTACACGATCATCGCCAAACACAAGCAGATAGGGTGAGCTAATATAATCAACACATACATATATCAATCGTTTACACATAACAAAACATGTTCTCAAGGGACCGAGGTCTGTAATCCACAAATCAACCAAGGGTCTTGTACGTCTTCTCGGGGCCGGTCTTCTCTCGTCAGAGGGGGCTTGAGGGCGGCGCAGGAGACCTGCAAAAGACACTCCGATGCCTAAGTCAGCACTGGTGATGTCAGAGTTTCAAAGAATAATTAATGCGTAATGAATGCATGGGATAGTGTGCTATTTATACCTTTTTACCTGTGGGTCCTACCTGGGATGGGCTTTCTGGCCCAATACTCCTTTTTTAGCCCTTCTTGGATCTAGTGTAAAAGGGGAGAATTTACCAAGGGGTCCTTCATGTCCTTCAG
>Ga0214543_1006754_pt1 | contig 20212 bp, 16 predicted proteins | sample CNSS2metaG_FD_160094 | JGI IMG/M metagenome (GOLD analysis project Ga0214543, IMG submission 160094) | Root nodule microbial communities from cowpea collected in UCLA plant growth center, Los Angeles, California, USA - CNSS2 | ecosystem: Host-associated > Plants > Roots > Nodule | place: USA...
GAAATGCGCTTGAAATGTCAGATAAACTTAACAAAATTTGGTTAAAAGGACTAAATTCACGCATTTTGGAAGATGAAGGACTAAATTGGTCAAAAGTTTTGATGAGGGACTAAACCCAAATTTCACTCAAACTTGAGGGACCAAAAACATATTTAACCCTTTAATTAATTAGGAATATTTTAATAATTTAAACGGGGACGGGTAATATGGCGGGGATATGTACATCCACATACCCATCCCCATACCCAATTGAACAAATCAGGGATTCCCCATACCCATACCCATATCCAGTCAATGCGGGGGTTCCCCGTCAAAACGGGGACGGGTTCGGGCAATACCTACGGGGACGGGTTTATTTGCCATCTCTAGTAAGGATTGCATCCTGACACTCTAAGGAGTCAGCTAGTCTCACTTAGAGCGGACTGACTCCTGTGGTGAGAGTAGCAGGAGGCCTGAAATTCATTAAGGGTTAACCTTGTGTGTGAGGTAATTGATTCATTGTAACACTTGTAACACTCCAGGACTTTGTTTCTAATACTACTCCGCGTGACATTCCTTTAATTAGCGTTATTAATTAAATGGGGTGTTACATATTTATTCCAAACCCTAATCCATATTTTTTGGGTATTAAATCCAATCCACTTAATTGGATTTAGTTTGGATTTAATTAGATCAAGGTGTGTCCTAGTTGAGCCAAGCTGGGTGAGGTATATTGATGAGTCATTATTTCCCTTATTCTATTGTCTTTTTGTGGTCATCAGGATGGTTGTTTAATGCTTAATTATCTATTGTTAGTGCATTTTCATCAATTGGGCTTCATTGGGCCATTATTACGAATGTCGATTAATTTGACATTAATTGGTCTAATTTTTGTTTTTAATTTTTCTTAGGCATTTTGTGAAGCAGTTTGAGGTGAAGAGAGAGTTGTCACGTCATTCCCGTATAATTGTTATGTCTATGCCATGTCAATTAGCTTTTCCATTTCAAACTATCTTTATTAATAACAATTTTAAAGAAAAATCTTTGATCTATTTCAAAAAGATTAACAAAAAAGTACTAAATTGTATGAATTTTTACAAATTATGACTAAATTGTATCAATTTGAACAAATTGAAACTAAAAAAATTAAAAGACGAACTAAACTTCTTTTTTGACAAAAACAAAGATCAAATAAGTAATTAAATAATTTTTTATTCTTCTACAAGTATGTACAAGTATGTGCAAGAATAAATAATGATACATTATATGTTCGGATTATAAAGTTTGTTAAGTAAAATTATTTATTTTGAAACCACTTTTACCAACATAATTTAACAGGATCTAAAATTCAATTATTTTAATTTATGATTACCTCATCCTTTCGTAAATTATTTTAATTAATAATTCTATTCTTTATTTTATAGTCATATCATCTTCAATTACTTATAAAGATTAAAAGACCCTAAAATCGGAGAGAATGATACCTATAACATATGTTCACCAAGTTAGTGTCTATTTTTAAGAATTTTATTTATAATAAATGTTATAAAGATAATTTATTTTTATAGCAATTTATAATAACTATTTTGATGTACATCAATTCTTCCAAAGTTAATTTTTATTAATATATTTTATTTTATTTTTTCTCTTAAGTTCTATAAATATTTTAAAGTTCAATTACTTCAATTTTTATTATTTTATTCTTTTATAAATATTTTTTTTATAAATTTAATTAACTATTTTTAATAAAAATTTATTATATAAATATATATATTATATATATTTTTTATTAATATATATATATATATATATATATATATATATATATATATATATATATTTATGAATTATAATAAAATTCTATTAATTTTTACCACGAGAAAAAAAAAACGATCATGATTAGTTTAAATGTTTTTTTTAAGTAACCTTTGATGAAGAGGTCTTTCTCCAAGTATCATCTTTTATGCGTTCAAACAAGAGAAATTGCTCACCTTTAAGCTTTTTAAATTTCTAAATATGTGAAAGTATATGACATATCATTGGCAGTTCTTTAGAAAGATTGAGTAACAAGTAACCGCAATATTTCTTTTCTCCGTCTCCGCGTCTCAGCACCGAACCTTGCGGTTGCGGTTGCGGGTCATCGGTAAGGACTCGTTCTCTTTCAATTCGGAGTATGTTTCTGACATACTTAATTCTCTTGTTTGGGTTCATTTCGTTTCTTTTTGTTTCCACTCGTAATAATCCAACCAACTTTTGCATCACATGCTATCCATATCACTGTACCCAAATCATAATTCAAATGGTTTTAGTTTCCTCTCAAACAAATGTGTGATCGCCACTCAGAAATGTGAAAAGTCTTTAGAACTTTAGATTGCACTAGCAAACCTTAATGTCTTCTTTGCAATCTGTCTTTTTATTTTCTTGAGGGTAACTATGTACTGGCTTTGCTATGGTTGATTTTGTGGTGGGAAGTCTTTTTCGGTCATAATAATTTTCACTCAAGAATGTATACTGGTGCAAAGGTCGTTAACTTTCAGGTTTTGATCGTTTTTACCAAATATGTTTCTCTTTGCAAGCAGCAACCATGGATTCTTATTTTCCAGCCACAGTGGAGTCAATTATTCTGGCAGAGGAAACCCAAGACCCATATGAGAAAATATCCATTCTTTGTCGGGTACTTCGTGATCCTTCTTCTACCTCGTTTACTTTGAGCATCAAAGAGGTAGCCATCGTACACCTCATTGAGCAGTTCACGGAAGAGAATAGGGCAGTGGATCTGCGCAGCCTTCTTACTCATTTGAGGTTCTTCTTTTCCTTGATTCCAACGGAACAAACGGCAAAAGTTATGAGGAGAGTAATTGATTCTGTTGGTGAAATACCAGGGAGTTCTGATCTACAAATTACAATCTGTAAAGATATGGTGCAATGGGCTCGTGCTGAAAGGCGTAGATTTCTGAGGCTGCGACTTGAGAGAAGACTCGCAGCACTACTTGAGGAAAATAAGGAATATTCCGAAGCTTTGGCTCTCCTCAATAGTGGCCTGATCAAAGAGCTTACAAGAATAGATGACAAGAATCTACTTGTGGAAATACACTTGCTTGAAAGCAAGCTACACTTTTCCTTGAGAAGCCTTCCAAAGGGAAAAGCCGCCATAAAAGCTGCAAGAACAGCTGCAGATGCTATTAATGTTCCTCTAGCTCAACAAGGTGCCATAGATTTACAGAGTGGGATTCTTTATGCGGAGGAGAAGGATTACAATACTGCATACAGTTATTTCCGTGAAGCTTTTGGGCATTTCTGTTCTATTGCCGAGAAAGAAGACCCCAGGGTGGTACTTAGCCTGAAATACATGATGTTGTGTAAGATCATGGTGGATCAAGCTCAACTTGTGCCCAAACTTATATCATTTGGAGCTACTTGTGTTACAACCGACTTGGCTGCCATGAGAATCGTAGCTGACGCTGTTTGCAGGCGATCTCTGCAATTATTCCAAATCGTTTTGCGAAATTACAAGCCTAAGTTTGAGGGAGACGCAAATATCTTCAGACACCTTTCATCCCTGGATGGTGTTATTCTGGAATACAAGCTTCGCAGATTGGTTGAACCTTTCTCAAGGGTAGAGATTGTACACGTTTCTGAACTAATTGGGCTTCCTGTTGATGATGTGGAGCGAAAGTTGTATCAGATGATTTTGGACAAGAAGTTGGGCGGGAAATTGGATCAATCTGGATGCCTTGTGATATTTGATGATCCCGAAACAGATGCCTTATACACTTCAACCTTCCAAACCATTTCTAATATTGAGAAGGTCGTGGACAGTCTTTATGCCAGGTCTGCCAAGATAATTGCATAAGCTCTTTATCCCTCACTTTATTTGGACTGCAGTGATACTTACTTTCCTTACCTTCACTTTACAATTAGTACGATATCATTTTTTTTCTCGAATTTGTTGGACTCAAAACAGTTTGTGGCTGTTGAGTCCATTCATCTCCAAACTACTTGGGGAGCTGTACTATTGTAATGTAATAAATGTTTTTAAGAACATTTTGAAGGGCCAGCCATAGTATTCAATAATGTTATAATTATATTAATAGTTACACTACAAGAATGTAGGCTTTTTTCGTGAGCCAAAAACGGACAACACTAGTACAAAACCGACGAAAAAAGGATGATCGCGTCAGTCAAGCGATGACAACATGGACCATGCCTATTTCTGGATGCAAAGCTCATTTGCGTTGACTAAATGGGAACAAACATTTGATGCTTGTTTATCGTCGGTTCAACCGACGAAAACACATAAAAAATATAATAATAAATTTGTATGCGTGGGTAAACCCCACGAACACCTGAAAATTTTTCAAAATTTTGTGTGGGCTAAGCCCACGAATGATTCTCTGTGCATAGGCCAAGCTCACGAATGATTGAAATAAAATATCTAAAACAAAGGGATTTGCGTGAGTTTAGCCGACACAAACAAGTTTTTCTATAATTGTTGGCGTGAGCTTAGCCCACACAAATCTTTGTTTCCAGGCACATCGCAAAATCTGCATCAATAATACCAAAACCTGCATCCAGACACATTTCAAGCAATCCACAAATTCAGGATATCATTTGATTCATTTAGAAGCAAAATTTGAAACACAAAATTAAGTAAATTGTGACTTTAATTATATCAAATTACAGTCGCACAAAAATCTACAAGTCTAAAATTCAAAGAAGACAAATCCACTTAAAAAGCTTATTCTAAAAACCTAATTTGTATCTTAACCAAAATATTACTCAATCAATAGGCATTCAATCAACAATGTAGTAATGTTCAATCAATAGGAGTACAATCACTAACTTGGATGCTTCAAAAATCTGCTACGTTCGAACGAAAATCCCTAAATCGCGTTTATGAAAATACCCTTCGTGGCAAAGAAGAGAGTTGTTGGTTGTGTTGCTAAAGAGAAGTTGCAAGGTGAAGGAAGCTCATCGGCGCACCCTCTCTCGCCCAAGCCTCCATGCTCGTCATGACATTCGCCTTGCGAGAGCAACTCGCGTCGTCACAGAACCTCGCCTCCTCGCAGCACGTGGAGTCTTCGAAGAACTAGCCTCATTGAAGTATTGTTCTTGTCGCCCACTTGCCTCGATGAAGTTTCGCCACTCATGAAAGAAAACGCATGCCACATAGAATGAGGGAAACATCGAGGCGGACTCGAGGGAAGGGGAAAGCTAAAGGGGGAAAAGTGAGATCTAATGTTTTCCCCCTATAATTTAACCTAAAGTTTAATTTTTTTTATCTCAGTAGTGTGTGTGTGGGCCAGCCGACGCAAACAATTGAATTTGTTATGCGTGGGCCATCTGACGCAATTGATTGGTTGATTTGTGCCGACCAAACCGACGAGAATCTAAAATTAATTATTTTTTCATTTTTACGAATAGATAATTTTTGTTTCTAAATAACTTTTTGGTTATCGTCGGTTTTGCATGGATCTGGCCGACGTATTTTGAGTCCTACACTAATCTGACGCCATAATTTTGACGCTAAAATCGTGCATTCTTGTAGTGTTAGATAAATAATCAAGGACATTAAAATCTTATATAGAAATATAACACATTAATAATATAAACTTTCTCGTATCCATTGTGGTATCTCCAAAGATCCTTAATTCATATAGCACTTTAGTAAATGTTTTCAATAATTTCACGTCATATCATTCAATACACGATCATAGTTACCATCATTTCATGCCATTACAAGAAAATCGTAAATTACCGAAAGATATATACCGACGGATGTTATTCCATCGGTTTTTTAGATTTATCAACGGATTCACGGACAAATTTATCGACGGATATAGTTAAATAATTTACAGACGAACACATTTATTGATATTTCAAATTTTCAGACGGATATAGTTGAATAATTTATCGATGGATTATATCCGTCGGTAAAGTCCTCAATGAAATTAGAATTGAATTTCACTTTCCCCTACCCCCAATTTCAATATTGTCCCACATTTCATTTTGCCTGTCGTCGTCCTCCCTCGATCTCACTGTCTTTGGCCGCTAATGGTAAGTCGTTGTCTCACCGGTCATTTTTGTTCTGTAGTTTATTTCTCCATTTGTTGTCACTCTGGTTGGATTATGTTTTCCATGCCAGTAGTCGCGTGTATTGAAGCAACGTTAATGGGAGGTGTCTACGAGAGAGCTTAGTCATTGCTAGGTGTGTCCATTTTCCCCTTTCTCTCGCCAGCCCTAATTAAGTCCTAATTAACTATTTTTGGTTGGATGATGTTGTTTGATTAGGAATTTCGTGTAGTTTTGGACTAAATGTGTTATTCTTGATTTCGTGTAGTTTTGTTTTTGATTATTCACAACACTTTATACCTGTTGTTGTTTTGTATGAAGTGGTTGCGTGAATATAATATGCACGACATATTTGGATTCCTAAAACAGATTTATGCATCCGTTTGGAAACTACCATCCCATTCCTACCATTCCTGCTTCATTTTGTCCTCCTAACCTAGAACCTTCGTTGCTATGCACAATAGAAATAAACAAGTACTAAAAAAGGCAGCAGTTACATGTTTCCTTTAATCTTGAATCATATGAATTTTATATCAATCACACATGAATTTTTATTGATGTCAAACACTCCTTTTGTCACTCTCTTAGATACCTTGCTCAGACTTGAATCATTAGGTTTTGCTTCCAATTTCGTATTTTCTCCACTTTCACAATCAATCTAAGAGGAAGGATCTATTACAACACAAGCCTCAGCTACTTTCCCACTAATCAAATTTCTTGAACTATATAACTTGTTCTTTTATCAACCCCATGTAATGTATCATTAATTTCTTGAGTGCCACCCAGGTTCTGATCATTATTTTCTTGAAGCCCCTATTTTAGTTCTACATTCAAACCAAGACCATTACACATCTCTTCTATAGTCCTATCTTCCCCACTTACGCTAACTCTTTCACCCAAGTTATGCCCACCTCCTACATCAATTGCATTTTCTTCAACTGATAATAATAAATATAATATTTAGTCACTTTATATTACATCTTATAGATACATATTATAATGATGATGTAAAATTACAAAAATAGCACTATTACTTTAAGAAACATGCAAAACCTAGTTCTTAAAAATATGGATTTAGACTCAATTTAGTCCAACCTCCATATTCTTCCCTTCATTTTGATCATATTACTAGTTAATCTAATATGACAGAACAAGTTGATGCACATAACTTATGCATCATGTTTAATCAATCAATGCTATCATTCTCATTGCTTGTTTCATGTGTTGCCCATGTAAATCAATAGTTATCACGTTTTGTATAACCTTGTTTCTGCATATATCACTAACAACAACTTAATACATCACTAATAGTAGCTTATACAACTATCTATAAAACCCTACCAATATTAAGTTAGGCATAGGAATCAAAATGGGCATTGATGGAATTAAATAGAACCTAACCAATGCTTGCTTTATTTTGAGCTGGCGAAAAAAAAATAATCTAACTAAATTAGGTTACTGCAACAAACAAATGAAAGAAAATAAGTAGTGCTTTGGAGGATTCCATAGAAGCATTGGCTTAATCTAAATTGTAGAATAAAAGGGGTGTGTAGGTTATACATCATCTTAGCAATTGCAAAAAATACATATGCTTCTCAATCATTTCTCTTACAACAAATAAAAAAGTATTTTCATACATCATCTTAACACTTGCCCCAGTCCAAATCCTATGAGAACTAAAGTTTGGATTTAATTCTAAAACCTAGACTAAAATTCCAATAAAATAGCATAATTAAGCTAAATTGATGAAACTAACCTAAATTGATTCTTAAACTAAATCTAGGCTGAGAACTCACAATTAACAACTTAAAATCACTTTATTTCTAGTGTTTTTGCTGCATAAGATTGGTTAACATATTGAATTCGTGATTTCATTACATTTGATCAGTTCTGCATTTGCATTTAAGTAAGTTTTATGATTTTAAATGTGATCCAATCATTGATACTGCACAATCTTCATCTTCAGTTCTCATATGACTTTTGTCAAACACTTAGTATACATTATGTTTTCACCATGGCATTTTATCAAAGAAATTTCATTTTCACATTTATACACACTATTTTAGGTAACTCTAGGGATTCGAACTTGTCTTATTCATATTTCCTTAATGTTTTACATAATCATTGATCATTCTAAATCCTTCTAACTTCATTATCACATTAATTTGACCATTTCATTCACATTTTATACTATAACATGTTGTTGCAGTTTTGAACATTCCCTTTTATCATTTTTTTTATCACTTTGCATGAGTTTTTTTACATCCTTTTATCCTATTTAACATTTTCCCCCATAGTCTTCTTAGTTTTTGTGGTAAATTAAGCAACAAAATAGCTACTAATAACTTAAGTTTCCTAGGATTGACACTTCAGTTGTCCCTATGCTACATTTTAGGAGCAACTTATATTGACTAGAGCCTTATGCTACACTTAAGATATCTTACTTAATAAGTGAGATATATCCCCACAATGACATGATTTTAACAAATACAGGAGGGACATGTGTCTCACCAAATTTCAATTCTCCCTTTTACATTCTAATTTGAGGCGTTTATTGTTTTATAGAACATGCGCAAAGCTCCTTTGAATTGTGCTTGGATGTATGATCATTGTTATAGTGGAAAAAGAGGATTGAAGGAGTCTTTTGTGATAGGCGCTAAAGAGTTTGTCTGAACAATAAGACAGTCTAAATATTTTGAACTTGAAGGTGAGATTTGATGCCCTTGCATTAAGTGTGACTATACAAGGATTTTGACAAATTAGATTGTCAAAGTTCACCTTTATAAAAAAGGGTTCATACAAAATTACTGGATTTGAACATTACAAGATGAAGATATGCCACATGTTGATTTACATGAAGGTGATAATTCTATACTTAGAGATGATGTACGTACTGTTGAAATGGAGCAATTGTGTGCCATGGAAGAGATGGTGAATAATGCTTTGTGTCAATTTGAATTAGCCCAACAACCCAACGACACTAACTTAGAAGAGTGTCCTAATGAATCCACCTAAAGGTTTTATAATTTGATGGTGGAGGCAAATCAACCTTTATTTGAAGGGGCAACAGACTCTAAATGCTCAGTATGTGTTAGACTTCTGTCTTATAAGTCTAATTGGAATATTCCCAACTAATGCTTAGATGCTTTCACGAAACTTTTGTTAGATCTTACAACATAAAATATGAGTTTGCCAAAAAGTTATTATGACGCTAAGCAGTTAGTATCAAAGATGGGATTGAAGGCTAAGAAGATTGATTGTTGTGTGTGAGGTTGTATGCACTTTTATGACAATGATAGTGGAAAAAAAGATGCAACATTGCTTGAATGTAAATTTGGTCACAAACCAAGATATTGCCCTATTCATCAAGGATCAAGGCGCAAACTCCGCCACATATGACTTGGCATCATGAAAACCAAAGCCAAGGAATGTTACGTCACCCATTTGATGGTGAAGCCTGGAAACACTTTGATCGTAAATCCAACCTTTACGTCTGATCCACGCAATGTGCGACTTGGTCTATGTTCAAATGGATTTAACCCATACATTCAGGCTTCATCTACACCATATTCTTATTGGCCCATGATTTTTACTCCAATACAATCTTCCTCTTGAAAAGTCCATGTCAAAACGTTATATGTTTTTGAGTTGTCTTCTACTAGGGCCATCCACTCCAAAAGCCTCTATTGATGTTTAATTAGTGTAACATCCCGATCGGATATTACTAATTTAAATAATTAAAATAGGGATATAAGTATAAAATCGCATTTATGATAATTCCTTTTCCGAAAACGCGGGAAAATTTAAAACTTTTATTTCAACGTGCCAAACTAAAATAAACTCACGGCGTTCAAGGATTACAACTACAAAATGTTTATAAAACTAATACAAATAATTCAAAATCTGCCCATAGAAAACCAATGAAAATCCCCAAGTGTTTCCCACTCTGTCTCTACGCATCCACCTGCTCACCTGCATCAATCCCTGCTCCCATGTAATAAGTTACACGATCATCGCCAAATACACACAAATAGGTGAGCTCATATAAATAAACAAATAAAACGTTACATTAAGTAAAGCATCTCAAAACTATAAAACGTGTTAGCGAATTTCCCTTTTTCTCAGTTCCTCGGCTTTCAACTCTTTCGTTAGACGTCTATTGATTCTACACCCTTTGGTGAGTTTATTGATCGATCTTTACTGCACGAGTGTGTACTCGCCCCTCCGACTACAGGCCACCACTTGATAGTCCACACGCGGGAATAAATTTGCCACGGCCTCGCACCATGACACCAAGTGGAGTTTCCTAAAACGAACAAGAGTCTATAGTTGTTCCTAGACTACCAAACTCAATTAGATGCACTGAATAGGGCAATCATCTGAAACCTCGCCGTACGAGCCACAATCTCGCACACTCCACTGGACTTCCTAAACCACCAGGCTACAACCTAGAGTGGTCACGTGTTACCCCAATACAAGATACGCTCGTAACTGGGCTCCCAACCAAAGCATCGCATCATGAACATCACCTAAAGTTGTGTAGATATCCTCCTCACGAACTAACTTTGCACCAAAACCGCCTGGCGCGCCTCTCGCGTCGCTAGGCGGAACCTGGTTCCAGATCGTATGGCGGACATCTCACACCACCAAGCGCAACGCATGTAACATCCCGTCAGTATATTACGGATTTTAATAATAAATAAAGATTTAATAAACATTTTCATTTAATAAAACCTCATTTCCCAAAACGCGGGAAATTTAAAACTTTTATTAAATCTATGACAAGTCCAAAATTCCATAATGTATAAAACTAAAAAATAATATAAAACAACCATAGTGTTTTAAACTGGGATAATAACCAAAATGTCTCATGAGAGTTTACAATTTATTTCCAAATATAATAAATAAAAAGACTCCCATGCTATCCCCGCTCCGTGGCTAAGTCTCACCAGCACCACCTACATCAACATCATCTGCTCACGTGTACCGCACATGATCATCGCCAAACACAAGCAGATAGGGTGAGCTTAACAGAATAAGCATACAAAACACATTCATGTACATATATATGAGTGACTTATATATTCCATGCAACATGCCAAACAAAATCCCTCTATCGATTTCATCTTCCTTGGCCACAATCAGGTCATTTGTGTTCTACCTCTTTTAGTGATTACCTCAAGGTAACTTGTTGCCATACCTATTGGCCACAATCGATAAAACACGTGCGGGAAACCATTGCCACAGATCAAACACCGCACTACCAAGTGGAGTTCCCAAATACGAACATAGTTCGCAACGTCCTAAGACTACCAAACTCGTCAGTTAACTACTAAGGAGGGCAATCTCTCTAGACCCATCCGTACTAGCCACAACCAGCACACTCACACCGACAACATTTGCCAACTCGAGCTCAACTCAAGGGTTCCTCGTGTTCATCTACCATCTCGAGATCAACTCGAGGGATGCCATTCCAAGCTCAACTCGAGGAATGCTACGTGGTTAACCCCTATCCCGAGCTCAACTCAAGGGATACGTTCCGAGCTCAACTCAAGGAACCCAACAATCCCACCTTTGAAGCATCACCAAAAGCCTTGTAGACGACGGCTGCAGAATCCAACATTTAAGACTACAACATCCAAAACGCCTAGCGAGGGACACGTACCGCTAAGCGCTACTAGCTTCCAGACCGCCTAGCGAGGGACACGTACCGCCAGGCATCAAGCACCTCAGAAATCTCGAATGCTGCAGATACCGCCTGGCGGAACCACCCTTATCGCCAAGTGCATAAGATCCAGGTGCCCACTGATATTGCAGTTATCGCCTGGCGAGAAGCTCTTTATCGCCAGGCGCCATGTGTGAACGTTGCTCTCTAGACCATCGATACTGCCTGGCGGCTGAACCCAGCCGCCAGGCACCATACCAGTACAACGTGTTGTACTAATTTTTCTACACTCCAACTATTTTGTAAACCTTTATTATACCGTCGCATACCTCCAAAATATAATTTCTCCTATCAGTCATCGCTTCACCCCCTAATCTTACTCTTAAGTGGTGCTTCTATACTATTATACCCATGTTTGTTTAACTTAATATCAGTCCCCCTCAATAATCTCACAACTCCTGCATCTCATACTAGCCTATGACTAGTGTCACTATTACCTATTAGTATCATACTTAATCCAATCATAACCACACAACCGTCAGAAATGATGCCTTGTAATATACTACGTGATCCTTATGTACATGATATCAGTTCCTCCAAGTCAACCATTCTAGCCTCTAGCTAGGTTTATGAACAATAGCTAACTAACGTCTGTCATACCCCAATGTCAAGTCAATACTAAACCATCAGGCCAATTCATATTTCTTGCTAACTAATATAATTCAAGTATTATATCATTTCAACATGCTCGAACATATTATTAAAACAATAATAATTACATAACACATAAATGGCATACATAGGACTTGAACCCAAGTCCTCTCACACAATGAAAGTACTCTCAACCACTTGAGCTAGCACTTTTCCACGTCATACCAATCAGAATTTAATGTTATAAATGTTCTTCCTACCCGCATTTATTAATTATTTATTTATTTAATTAATTAAGTTCTATGGGTCTTACATTCCCCCACCTTGAAAGTTTTCATCCACGAAAAAGAGAACTTACCAGGGAAAAGGTGAGGATAAGATTTCCTCATGAGATCCTCCATCTCCCACGTCATCTCCTGGGTTGTTTCATCCCAGAGAACTTTCATCGTTCTAATCTCCTTCCCTCTTAGCTGTTTGACTTGAGAATCCAAGATTCTCACTGGTCCAACTCCAATCGTCATGTCTTCCCGCACCTGCACATCATCCTCCTCTAGCACATGAGTAGGATCCACTATGTACTTCCTCAACTGCGACACGTGGAAGACATTATGTAGGTTTGCCAATTGTGGTGGCAAGGGAATTTCGTACGCTGCAGGTCCAATCCTCCTCGTGATCTGGTATGGGTCGATGAATCGAGGAGTCAACTTCCTCGACTTGAGTGCTCTCCCAATACCTGTTGTAGGCATCACTTTGAGAAATATGTGATCACCTACCTCAAACTCAAGCGACCTCCTCCTCTTATCTGCATAGGATTTCTGCCTGCTCTAAGTTGCATGCATCCGATCCTATATCACTCTCACCTTCCCAGTAGTCTGCTGTAAGAACTTTGGCCCAAGGACCATTGACTCTCCATCTTGCTGCCAACACAAAGGTGTCCTGCATCTCCTACCATACAAATCCTCGTATGGCACCATTCTAATACTGGAATGATAGCTATTATTATAAGTAAATTCCACCAATGGCAGCATATCACTCCGAGTACCCAAGTAATCTAAAATACAAGTCCTCAACAGATCCTCCAACGACTGTATAGTTCTCTCAAACTGCCCATCGGTCTGAGGGTGATACATTGAGCTCATTCTCAGTTGAGTGCTTAAAGCCTTTTGGAATGACTGTCAGAATCTCGACGTGAACCTCGGATCTCTATCTGACACAATACTCGCTGGCACACCATGAAGTCTGACGATCTCTCTGACATATAACTCTGCCAGCTTGTCCAGAGACATCTTCTGATTTTTGGGTAAGAAGTGTGCACACTTCCTCAGCCTGTCTACAATCACCAAGATCGAGTCATGTCCTCTCACTGACCTCGGTAGATGTGTAACAAAGTCCTTGGGAATATTGTCCCATTTCCACTGAGGAATGTCCAGAGGCTCTAATGTGCCACCCGACCTCTTTTCTTACATACCATGCATGAAGCTACATAATCTGCCACATCTGTCTTCATACCTGTCCACCAAAAGGTCGCTTTCAAGTCCTTATACATCTTAGTCATACTTGGATGTATGCTAAGACGACTCTTATGCCCTTCCTCTAAGAGCATCTTCCTCAACACAAGGCTCCCAGGTATGCAAACCCTCTCTCTGAATCGTAGGATTCCATCCTTACCCATCCTATAGTCTTTTCTCTTATTAGTGCCCAACTCATGAATAATCAGTTGTAACTCCTGATCCTTACCATGTTCTGCCCTCACCTCGTCTAGGAACTCGTTGGTGATTCTCAACATGCTACACCGCATGTGATCTGCCCCCACATCTAACCCTAGATTCATGTCTCGCAGCTTCTCTATCAGCTCCAACTCCTTAATCATCATGGCCGCCACATGGGCTCTCTTCCTGCTCAGGGCGTCTGCTACAACATTAGCTTTACCAGGATGGTATAACAGCTCAAAGTCGTAATCCTTCAGGTATTCCATCCAGCGCCTCTGCCTCATATTTAGCTCCTTCTGAATAATTAAGTATTTTAAACTTTTGTGGTCGCTTAATACCCGGAACTGTGCTCTATACAAATAATGCCTCCAGGTTTTGAGGGCAAATACTACGGTCGCCAATTCCAAATCATGCGTCGGGTAATTTTTCTCATGCACCTTCAACTGTCTCGATGCATATACCACAGGTCATTTATCTTGCATCAGCACACAACCAAGTCCCTGATATGGGGCATCACAGTACACCTCAAACATTTTCACGATATTAGGAATAGCCAACACTGGTGCGGTAGTCAATCTCCTTTTCATATCCTCAAAGCAGGCCTCACACTCATCTGTCCACGAGAAAGGCTGGTCCTTTTTGGTGAGCTGTGTCAGTGGACTCACCATCTTGGAGAAACCCTCCACGAATCCCCTGTAGTATCCTGCTAAACCTAGAAAGCTCCACACTTCAGTAATTTTTTGTGGCCTCTCCCACTTCACCACTATCTCAATCTTACCCAGATCTACAACTATCCCTTGGGCCGATATCACATGCCCCAAGAATTGCACGTTCTTCAGCCAGAACTCGCATTTTGATAACTTCTCATCTAGTTGATGCTCTTTGAGAATTCCCAACACCACTCTTAGATGCTTTGCATGCTCCTCCTGACTATCAGAATATATCAGTATGTCATCAATAAATACGACAACAAAATGATCCAAGTACGGTCAAAATATCCTGTTCATGTAATCCATGAATATAGAAGGAGCATTCGTCACCCCGAACGACATCACCACATACTAATAATGGTCGTAGCACGACCTGAAAGCCATCTTCTGCACATCCTCCAGCTTGACCAAAATCTGATGATATCCAGACTTCAAGTCAATCTTAGAGAACACTACGGCTCCCCTCAGCTGATCCAACATATCATCAATCCTCGGTAGTGGATACTTATTCTTTATGGTCAGCTTATTCAACTAACGGTAATCGACACACAACCTCGAACTATCATCCTTTTTCTTTACCAAGAGTACAGGTGCTCCCCAAGGTGATGCACATGGTCGGATGAACTTCTTCTCAAGCAAGTCTTCTATTTGCTTTTTCAACTCAGCCAACTCTGCTGGTGCCATCCGATATGGTGCCATGGATACTGGGCCGGCTCCAGGGATTAGATTAATGGTGAAATCCACATCCCTACTCGGAGGCAACTCTGGTATCTCGTCTGGAAACACATCTGCATACTCCTTAACTACTAGAATCAGACTAATGTGCTTTATAGTGCTCTTCTTTTCTATCTAAGCCACTACCATAAAATAAGTGGCCCTAGCTTCCACTTCATTTATCGCCCTCAAAGCTGAGATCAACTCTAAACCAACTGTCTTGGGGAATACCATGCTACGTCGTCCGCAACCAATGACAATATGATTGACCAACAACTAGTCCATCCCCAGAATTATGTCAAGACCTTCCATCGGCGAGCAGATGAGATTCATCGTGAACCTGCATCCTGCCACCTTCATAGGGCACCCCACACACAGAAGTGGTGGATACCTCGCCAGATGTTGGTGTAGCAACTATCAGCTCACACCCCAACTCTCGTATCATAAGCCCGAGCCTCCTCACACATTCATTAGACACGAATGAATGGGTGGCTCCTGAGTCAAACAACACCAAAACATCGTGACCAAATAACACATAAGAAAGCTACACCAAGTTACCTGACTGAGTAGCCTCGGTGGTCGTTAGGGCAAACAAACCCCCAGTGCTTTGGGTCTATCGCTAATTGGTTTCATGGCTGGCGCACATCCAGCGGGTTTCTTGTTGGGGCAATGGTGGGCATAATGCCCAGTCTGGTCACAAATGTAGCACTTGCCAGTGCTAGAGCCTCTTCCCGAGCTACCAGAGAATTTTGGGCAATCCCTCCTTAGATGTTCTCCACCATAGTTGAAGCATTGTAGTTTTCTGGACGGTGCTTGTGGTCTGCTGTATGATTTCTTCTGTGATCTAGCATCAGAAACAACTTTCTACTGTCTAGCCACCCAGGTAGGTCCCGTCTCGAGTTGCTCAACTGTTTTGGCCTGCTCGACCAAAAGTGGAAACTCTCTGATCCTGAGGGGTACTAAGAATCTGCGTAGCTCGTATTTCAGCCCCCCCTCAAACTTTCTGCACCTCCACTCCTTTATGACCTCTAGCGAGTAGAATCGTGCCAGGTACTCGAATATTTCGATGTAAGCCTACTCGGTCATGGTTCCTTGCTGAAGTGTCAGGAACTCGGCCTCCCGTTCGTGCCTCGCACTATCTGGGAAATATTTCTCCAGGAACCACGTCCTGAAGGCAACCCAAGTCACCTCCTCATCACGGGTTTGCATCAATCGCTACATCCCCTGCCACCAGTACTCTGCGTCTGCCACCAGAAGAAAGGTGACAAACGACAATCTTTGGGCATCTGTGCACTCCAACACTCTACAAATATTCTCGCACTCTCGCAGCCAAGCATCGGCCTCATCTGGAGTGGCCTTGCTAGAGAATTTGGCTGGCCTATGCTTCATAAGGTCCTCCATAGAGATTGGGTGGCGTTGGGTGCAACTATGGCCCTGGGTGGCGCTACTATAGGTTGCATCGCGTCCACCATGCGATGAATCGCCTGAGCTATGTCGTCAGCTCCAGCAGTGTTCCTTTTCCTCCTATTAGCCATAGCTTGTGCACGCCACATATTTCAGTTGTACATCACACACAACTCAAATTACGATTTCACATTCGAAACTATTAAAATAATACAAGCAATTAGTCACGCTAGCGTAACACGATGAGCTCACTCCCCTTAGACCCCAAAAATCATTTTGAAAACAAAGCTCTGATACCCAATGTAACATCCCGTCAGGATATTATGGATTTTAATAATAAATAAAGAATTAATAAACATTTTCATTTAAAAAAACCTCATTTCCCAAAACGTGAAAAATTTAAAACTTATATTAAATCTATGACAAGTCCAAAATTCCATAATGTATAAAACTCAAAAATAATATAAAACAGCCATAGTGTTTTAAACTAGGTTAATAGCCAAAATGTCTCATGAGAGTTTACAATTTATTTCCAAATATAATAAATAAAAAGACTCTCATGTTATCTCCGCTCCGTGGCTAAGTCTCACCAACACCACCTGCATCAACATCATTTGCTCACGTGTATCGCGCACACGATCATCGCCAAACACAAGTAGATAGGGTGAGCTTAACAGAATAAGCATACAAAACACATTCATATACATATATATGAGTCACTTATATATTTCATGCAACATGCCAAACAAAATCCCTCTATTGATTTCATCTTCCCTGGCCATAACCAGGTCATTTGTGTTCTACCTCTTTTAGTGATTACCTCAAGGTGACTTGCTGCCATACCTATCGGCCACAACCGATAGAGCACGTCCGGGAAACCATTGCCACGGATCAAACAGTGCAACGCCATATGGAGTTCCCAAATACAAACATAGTTCACAACGTAGTAAGACTACCAAACTCGTCAGTTAACTACCTTTACCGCCAGACACACAAGTTCTAGGTGCCTACTGATATTGCGGCTATCGCCTGGTGAGAAGCTCTCTGCCGCTAGGAGCCATGTGTGAACGCTGCTCTCTGGACCATCGATACTGCCTGGTGGCTGAACCCCACTGCTAGGCGCCATACTAGTACAACGTGTTGTACTAATTTTTCTACACTCCAACTATTTTGTAAACCTCTATTATATCGTCGCATACCTCCAAAATATAATTTCTCCTATCAGTCATTGCTTCACCCCCTAATCTTACTCTTAAGCGGTGCTTCTATCCCACTATACCAATGTTTTTTTACTTAATATCAGTCCCCCTCAATAATCTCACAACTCCTGCATCTCATACTAGCTTGTGACTAGTGTCACTATTAACTGTTAGTATCATACTTAATCCAATCATACCCACACAATAGTCAGAAATGATGCCTTGTAATATACTATGTGATCCTTATGCACATGTTATCAGTTCCTCCAAGTCAACCATTCTAGCCTCTAGCTAGGTTAATGAACAATACCTAACTAACCTTTGTCATACCTTATATTCAGTCCCAACATAACCTATTCACAAATTCTCACCCCACTCATTAATTTCCATCCCTTATCCTTCACAATCTACTAACCAACTCCAAAGAGGTCCAGGAGAAGCATTTTCACATAATTATCCAATATCATTTTATATCCAGGTCATCACAACTTCCAATCCGAACCCAGCGCACTCCAAACTTCCCAAAATGCTTCTGGTTGGCGGTGCATCAGTCTTGGAAAATTCTAGGTTGCGTCACACCATCTAACATCTTCCCTCATTCCCTTTCTACATTTCCTACCCAATTTCCCCTTAGTTCACACTCCAACTCACTCGTATACAACGCAATGTGCGATCCCACACTCAACCCTTACCATTCCCCTTTAAAATTTCAGCACCAATTGGTTTAATAGCAAAGGTCCCCATTCTTTCCAACCCTAACACTGTTCCATCAATTTTAACCGTCATTTATACTGGAATTCAATAAATACAACATCAATCATCTCGTAACCACTAACCCTTGATTTTTCCCCGATTAGAATCGTTCCACAATGCGTATAATCACAAAATCAAGCTAAACAAACTCCCGTCGCCTGGCAGAAATTCATCACCGCCAAGCAGTTCATCAGAGAAACCAAAAAATGGGTACAGGCTTGCGTCGTCTGGCGGTACAGGGATTCACCGCTAGGCAGTGCCTCCAGGAACCCAAAAAGCACATAAAAATGGTATGAGTGGCGCGACTATGTATAGCCCGCCAGGCGGTTTCTTGGAAAATCTCCAGAAATCAGAAATTTACAATTAAACAGGGATCATGCAATCATATTATCATATTATTCATGTAATCATTAAGACGAACAAGTAAATCGGAGTCCAACTCCCCTAACCTGGTCTCCTTTGCTTAGAACTTTGAAAATTCTCCCTTGATCACCAATGGCCTTCCTTGGTTCTTCTCAATTTAGCCCCAAAACTCCCCTCAACACTCTCAATCCTCACAAACACTCAATTTTCGTTCTCTCTTCTGCAACCACAATAGTAGCCCACCCACCAAAACCCTGTTATTAGGGTTTTCCTTTACCCTTTCATATTCAAGCCAAAACTAGAAATAGCCAAAAACAAAGTTTCATTTGGGTTCTCCTAGGCTTGAACCCATAACCACCCCAATGTAAAGTCAATGTTAAACCATCAGGCCAATTCAAATTTCTTGCTAACTAATATAATTCAAGTATTATATCATTTCAACATGCTCGAACATATTATTAAAACAATAATAATTAAATAACACATAAATGTCATACATAGGACTTAAACCCAAGTCCTTTCACACAATAAAAGTACTCTCAACCACTTTAGCTAGCACTTTTCCACGTCATACCAATCAGAATTTAATGTTATAAATGTTCTTCCTACCCGTATTTATTAATTAATTAATTATTTAATTAATTAAATTGTACGGGTCTTACAACGCGCCATACCAAAGCCTTGTCGCACCGTCACCACCTAGCAGTCACCTCACGTTGCTAGGCGCCATACCCTCTCTAGAGCCTCTACCAGATCTTTTCCGCTTGGCGGGATCACATTTTCCACCAAGTGCGATGCGTTCCAAGCTTCTCTGGTTTTCCCTTATCACTTGGCAGCACACCCCAAGCCACCAGGCAGTACACTCCAAGCCGCTAGGCGCCACACTAGTAGCGTCACTACTACTGGTTTTTGGCACTTTGAAGCAAGTTCCAAAGAACCCCAAGCACTATACATACAATCCATAACATGAGATATGCTTATCCAGTCATAATC
>Ga0214543_1006758_pt1 | contig 20205 bp, 9 predicted proteins | sample CNSS2metaG_FD_160094 | JGI IMG/M metagenome (GOLD analysis project Ga0214543, IMG submission 160094) | Root nodule microbial communities from cowpea collected in UCLA plant growth center, Los Angeles, California, USA - CNSS2 | ecosystem: Host-associated > Plants > Roots > Nodule | place: USA...
TTATGGCGGGTATATGTACATCCCCATACCCATCCCCATACCCAACTGAAAAAGTCGGGGATTCCCCATACCCATACCCATACCCAGTCAATGCGGGGATTCCCCGTCAAAACGGGGACGAGTTCGGACAATACCCACGGAGACGGGTTTATTTGCCATCTCTAAGCGTGAGTGTTGTTATTGTAATTTGTTAGTGGTGTATTTGTGTCCCGAGAGGTAATTTTGGATCTCGAAATAACTTTAAAACATACAATGTATTTTTATACGTTCTAAATTAAGTATTGTAGAAAATATTCCTAAGTGTGAAAAGATTCAAATTGAATGTATAATTCCGGATTTTGTGTTATATGATATTTTCGGAACACTTAATCCCAAATGTCATTAGAGTGGGTTTGGATTACAGTTAAAAAAAATTAAGTTTGGTAAAAAAAAAAATTGAAAATAAAGGTCAGACAGACTCGAACCTTTCCGGTGGATCCGAATGTCCCTCGATAGGGTTTGCCAAAACCGCCGTGACCCTATCTGAATCATCAACGTGGACTCCTGAAATCACAAAATGTAGCTTTGGCAATAGAAATATAGGGTGGAAGGAGTCTATTTGTTTTATTTTATGTTAACAAATCGAAGTTATTTCTTTCTGCACTTCCATGTGCTTTAAAGTTTCAATTTTATACTCTTTATTTTTTATTAGGTGAGAGAAGTAAATGAAAACAGTGATGAGAGAGACCTTGGTGTCTTCGTCGATGGCGGTGACGAGATAGGAGAGGAGATCGAAGCAAAGAAGTGGTTGCGGTGATTTGCGAACGGCGAAGACTACTATAGATTCGAGTTTCGCAACCAGCACGCCAAATCGTGACAGCGGCACCCATACCTACACAAATGATTTCTTTGAAAAATATTCTTGCATTTAATCGTTTTGAGAAGAATTAGAGTAATAAAGAGGAGAAGTTTGTTACAAGGTACATAGAAAAGAGTTAAATATGATTTTGATTTCTGAATTTTCAGTAAAAATTAAAATTTATTTTTTGAAATTTTAGTCTAATCTAATTTTTTAATTTTAGAAGTGATTGGATTTAATCATTTTAATCAAATTTTGTTAAGTTTATTTGATGTTTTAAATATGTTTTATGATAACATTTGAGTTATTTAAATTGTTTATTGTTTGACATATTTTTGCCTCAATATTAGTTGAGAAATACATTTAAAATGTTAAATAAACTTAACAAAAATGAATTAAAATGATTAAATTCACGCATTTTTTAAAGATGAAAATTAAATTAGTCTAAAATTTTAAAGAAAGACTAATTTTAATTTTTACTAAAATTTAAGAAAAAAAAACATATTTCATTTTATAAAAAATATATAATAAGATGGTGTCAATAGGTGCTAATGGGAACAAGTGAATGAACTAGGAAAAAAGAAAGAAAGATAATAGATCGAATTTAAATAAATAATACATTGCAGTTTACGAATATATTATTATAGTTAGAAATATATTATTTTTTAAAATGTGCATAATCTAAAATAATTTTAGATTATACAATTTAAAATATTTTAATTTTTAATTTAAAATAATTTTGGATTTTAATTTTTTTTATTCAGGATAAAATAGCAATTACATCACATCTATGGAGGTGTAGGAAGACAATATAAAGGTGCAAAAAGAAATTTCCCAAATTGAAACTCATGGTGTCCAACTATGTAAGTAAAATTTTGAGAAGGTGCATGAGTTTGTTTGACTTTGAACAATTGATTTATAAGTTTCATTATAGTTTATGATAAGATAATATATCAAAATATCAATACAATAACCATTAATGAAATAAAATTATACTCATTCATATTTTTTAGGGTCAAATTGAGGTCCTTGTTTGAAACTCTGATTTTCTAAAGCAATGAATTTAGTCTTTCCTTTTCAACAATGTTAAATTTTGTCCCATTTGATAAACGACATTCCATGTAGATATCAGCATTCCTTACACGTGTATTGATACGTGACAACCACATGTTAATTTTTTTTTTTGAATGAAAATTATTTTTTTTTTAAAACGTGGAGCACACCTTCACTACCACTTTCCCTGTTTTCACATCCCATCTTCACCTTCACTGCCCAAACCATCCTTGCTCTGTTTTTTCAATATTCACTCACAAAGGCATACTCAACCTTCTTCAACTTGCTTACAATGGTAGGAGACATTGGAATCTCTTTGAGGCTTAAAATGTTGCAATCTAGATATCTACGTCAATACAATTGTAAGGAGTTGCCTCGTGTGGCAAAATTTAAAGTGGGACTAAATCCATTACTTTAGAAAGTAAGGGGACCAAACAAAATTAAAGTTTCAAGCAGGGACCAATTGTAATTTTTTATAATAATTGAGGGACAAAAAACATATTTAATCCTATTTTTTTTAAAATTAATGAAAATAAAGCGCAACAAAGTTTTCAACAAATGCATAATCAATTCATATAATTAGCTAAAGCAAACCAAAAAACAATACTTACAAATAAGAAAGAATACAAAAAACTTCAAAATAAAATATATATTGCGAACTAACTTTCTCCCATTTGAAAATTTCAATCAACAACCTAGTTGTTGAAAACGAAGAACTACTCTTTATGAATCTGCTATAAAAATTTCTTTCTTATCCAATAGTGAATGAACTTCTAATTGTAATTCAAAAATCTACACTTGGTGGGAATGTAAACTCACAATATTGATCTTCTTTCCTTTTATTTTTGTTTGGTTTAATATTTTTAGTAATGAGTGTCTCTTACACACAACTTTACTTTGACTCTTCTTCATTTAAATAAGTGAGACAAATGGACTTTACACATTTGGGCCTATTTTGCATATAGGAAATGAGCTCATAAGTGTAAAAAATTTGACTTTCTTAACTATATGGAGATGACTATTGATGATCACATTATAAACTTTAAATTTGTCTTTTGGTAATGCCTTAATCAACTCCATTATCATCAGTATGAAACCATTATCATCAGTATGAAACAATTATCACCATTGATAACTCCAAATACTTATGTTCCAAAGAATTGTAATATCCAACGATACCTCACATTAATATGTTTAGATATTAAATGAAAAATACTTTAACCAAATAGATTTTTTTCTGAAAATATTTGCTCGTGGAAGAATTTTTTCACCCATGGCAACTTCTTACACCTTACAATTTCACTAATAACAATAAATTATACCTTTATAGTATACACAATTTCACACTTTTGTAACCTAGACTTATAACTCACAACAACCCATGCAAAATTAATCAAATATATTGGAGTGGACTTCCTATAATTAATGTTTTAATTCATATCTAAATTGGGTGCTCTGTAGGTTTATCACTACCATGACAAACTCTCATGTTAGTAGTACCATGAAGATACTTCAAAATGCATTTCACAATATTCTAATGCATAGGTTTGACATAATTTACTAACTACCAAAAGCTCATGCTAGATATCACTATATACATTTGACATCTAAACTATGTTGACACTCTAAAATATACCTATCATTTGTCTTCACATGAGAAGAAAAGAATAACAAAAAATCATGAGGGGACCAAACTAAACTCATGATAAAAAAAAAATATAAGCAAAACTTCTCAAGAATCTGTGGGTTTAGAACGATTCATATCGGTTCACCTCCCACTGAGGCTACGTCTAGTCTCTTATAAACCTACTTAATAAATTTCACCGATTAACACCTTTAATTAGTAATGAGTATCACCCTTTCCAAGTTACAATGAGTTACAACCTCTCCAAGTACATAGGTACAAACCTCTCTAGGTTACACTAAATATCAACCTCTCCACATATTCTTCATAATCCCCTCTACGATAAAGAACTCTCAATTACAATGAATAATAAGAAGAAAACTCTTACAATAGGAGTGCACAATTCAACTCATAGGTGACAACTTCACCTAGTGAAGGATTTGCAATATGTAAGCACTCAACCTAATTATCAAATCAATATTGATATGACAATTTCTCAACACTTTTATCTTTTTGAAAAATCTTCGTTAATATTCTTGTATGACTTTGCATCCTTTATATGGATATTGCATTTGGTAGTTGTTGAGAACTTGAATTGCAACGCTCTATCATGATCTCATGATTTCTCTTGATAAGGAATTACTTGATCAATTTTTTACATGATTTCTCTAGACTTGAAAAAATGATAGATTAAAAAAAATCAATGCTGAAGATGAATTGCAACGAGAAACACCAGAAACCCAATTCACACTCATCCCCAATAAAATCAGAAACTAGAAACAAAAAGATCATCCCTAATTCGTAAAATCCCTAATTCACTAAAATCATCTATCTCATCCAAAATCCCCAGCAACCATCACCTGATCACTGTTTTCTCCTTCACCTCAAACACCTATAACCAGAAAACCCATTAAAGAGGAAAAAGAAGGTTGAACACTAGTGGAGAAGAAGGACTAGCAGTAACGTCGGTGGAGCTCTTGGTCAACGACGCACCTTGGAAAAGATGCAGCAACACCAGTGATCGTGTTCGACTTTGATGCTAAAAGTGATGGGAGGAAGGTGTAGTCGTGGGTGAAGGCGTGCTAGTGGTGCGTGGCTCTGACTGTGTGAGAGAATGAGTGGTGGTGGTGGTGGTTTCTCATTTTGCTATAATTTCTACAAAACACAATTCAGCACCCCTAACTTGGAAAATCCTTGCTCCAAGTGAATAGGTTAGAGTCCTTCTTTCATCACAATTGCTCTAGCCTTGGTCTCCTATCTAAATTTGCTCCAAATCCATAATACTTTCTCTAATTGGTGTCCAAAATGCCCTCTCAACAGCCCCCACACTATGATAGTCTCAAAACTCTCCTCTCCTCCCACAAAAATTTATCTTAACTACACTTTAATTGGGCTTTATGACTAAAAAAAGGGGATTGCATTGAAAATGGTGTTAATTGTGTTTCAAAACCATTCCTAGATGGTTTTTCCAGCCCTTCCATTTTCCCTTAACGGCTAAGGTTTTTGCTCCTTCATAGTCATGCCAAAAAGAATTTTGGCAAAAACAAACCTTTTTTTTTGTACAAGCCAAGATTCGAACACACAACCAAACAATTGTAATTCAAGTGCAAAAACAATTCAACCAATTCTTATTTCGTGATAATTCCTATACTTCTAAAATTATATTATCACTCATTATGATCACGCATATTATTAAAAACAATAAAAATTTAAAATCACATACAGGACTCAAACCCAAGTCCCTTTATAAAAAACAACCAAGTACTCTCAACCATTTGAACTAGTATTATTTCACATCATAATCCTCGCATTAAATTTCATAAAGGTTCCCACTACATGCATTTATTAAATAATTATTTATTTAATTATTTAAATCTCTCGGGCTTACATCAAGCTTGCATACATGATTTTTGCACACCAAGGATTAGTTTCATCTAAATCAATAATTCATCTGGTCCTCTAACTTTCATGTTTCTCTTCCTACATTTTATATATTCCTTACCATAGAATATCATGCATCTAGATTGAATTAGATTTAGCTAATGTTGCTCTTCTTATTATATTTTCTCCATTAGCATTGCATCATCTGAATGTGAATTTCAATTGACTTTTTTTACTGTTGTATATTGAATATAAACATTTGTCCAAGGGTCTAAAGCTGTTGCAATGAAATCTGAAACCTGTCTAGGGAGTTTTGTTGCAATCATGGCTAATTATGAAAAAGAGTCATGAATCATTAGTTGACGTTGCATTTTTTAGTGTATGCAAGGCTACAAGTTTTTGGTTGGGTTGTTATCATAGCTAAATTTACCTTAGAATTTTGGTTCTATGAAATGAATATCCACTACAATTGCGCTTGTGTTATGATTTTTATTGGAACTTGTGTGCATCATGCTAATGTCATTTATAGTTAGGAATGTAGTTGTATTTTTCTGATATGATATTAGAATTTCATGCAATTCTGCTTGTGTTAGGCATTGATAATGAATGTTGTCTAGTTGCAACTCCAATCATTGTTTAGTTGTCCAGTACCATAGTTGGTTAGAGCCTTGTCAAGGCATTAATGATCATGGGTTTGATTCCTTATTTGTGCATTTGAACAAATATTTTTGTTACATATTGTTTTATAATTGGTTAGGAGTGCCTAGGTGTATGCTTGAACATGACCTATGATCTAAAACTAACTTAGCCTTTAATGTGTCATGTTTAGAATATATTCGATTTTTTTTCTTGAATGCATTGAATGTGTGGATGCATTGTAATGTTGTTATGCATGTGGAATGACAAGTTGCAACGGTTGATATGGTTTGGAGTGTTGCTTGAGTCATTGGGGTTGTGAGTTCAGATCCGGGCTAGGGCAAAAAGGGTGAAATAGTGTATTTTTTTAGTAAAATTGTGACACATGCATGCAAAATTAAGTGAAATTAAGAAGAGTAAGTGAGCTGAAAAATTTCAACGTTGAGTGGGAGAGGAAAAGGTGAAATTGAAGGAAAATTATGCAGTACAAGATATTAAATTTTTATTTTTATTTTTTGTTTTTCATAGCAAATGATCATTTTAGCTAAGTTAAAAATTAGAATTTAGGGCTTGGGAGAGAGAGGAAGAAAATGTAAGTTGGGAAGAAAGAAAAGAGGGACTGTAGAAATTTGTGGAGGCAACGCTGGACTGAGAGAAAAAGAGGTTAGAGCAATTTAAGGTGATCTCAATTCAATAATTCCAAGTAAGGAGATCTGCACCTTGTATGAGATTAGTGTTTTGTGGAATATGAGATAAGATCGGGGTAAGTGTTAATTTTTAAAAAGTATAATTTATATCAAAATGGGAAAGTTAGTTAGTTGAATTGAGGTGCTGTGATAATCTACTCGTAGGTAGATGAAATTGGGAAGTGAATTGAAACTTTAGGATTTCATAAGTTAAGATTTGTAACAATAATTTAGAGTATTATATTATCTACAATTTGAAAGTTTGGGAGTTTTAATTGGTGAACTAAATTCTGGTGCAGTTGGGTATTTGTAGTATATCCTTGGGTTTTGTGGCAACCTTAGGTGTGTAAAATGTAAATATTTTCTTTTGTAGTAATATAGATTAAGATAGGCTACAATGGCAATAATTTTGTAAGTTATTCTATATGTGTTTGATGATTTTAAGTTATAGTAATTTTATTAAAATAGATGTATGAGGATTGCCATTTTATTTGGTTCAAAGTGTGATGCCATAGGTATTAAAATAACAAAGAAGAAACTGTGGTTATTTAAGGTTAAAGATTTTAAGGGCTCGACATTTGTAGCTTTGGTACAATTATGTAGATTACAAATAAAGGGAAAAAGAATTCGGAAATTTTAGGTAGTGTATTTTATTATGTGGAGGTTTTAGTTGGGTAAAGTTGAATCAGTTTTGGATATTGTTGGTTGATTTCGTAGGAGCAGCAACCAACCTTTGATAGGTTGAGATTCTATGTCTATTTTATGGATTTTTTTGGTATTAAAAGGCTTTGGAAGTTTAAGTTGTTACTAGGAACATTTGAGGTGTGAAGCAAAGAAAGCAAATCGGGATTGGAGGTTGCGAGTGCTTAATGATAAATGAAATTGATTCCTATAACAACATGGCTTATTGAGTGTAAGTTTTTATGTGCAATTTTCTCTTCAAGTTGTTTAATTAGTTGGTTGAATCTTTGTTGCAGTAATGTTAAATGCACCTAGAATGAAAGATTGAAAAGTATGGTTTGAAGTTTTGTGAATGGTTAAGTGTGGATTAGTGTGGTACAATGCTATTTGGTGTATTTGGAAGTTAGGGGTTTAAAGATTCATAAAATAGTGTTGTTTCATGTTGGTTTTCGTATTTTGGATGGGTGAGTGCCTTGGTCGTTAGGCAATTACATTTTTTTATCTATATAGTTTTAGTAAAATTGACTTTCCCGACTCATTAGCTATTGGATTGAGCTCAAATTTGGACAGTTGATTAACATGTTATTCTTTGGTTTGACCAGTTGGATCGTCGATAAGAGGTTTGTAGTTTGAAAATATGTCACGCATTACTACAATGATTTTGGTTTTGTGATGATAAATTTTCTTAGGAATTTTGGTGTAAGAATTATGGTTGTGTGTTGTGCTTAGGGGTGGCAATACGGGTTGGTCCGACCCGTTTAGATTTGGCCTGCATTTGGCCCACACAATGCGGGCCAACCTTGCTCGCCCCTGCATTTTAAATCTGGGTTGAAAAGTCTGGCCCGCCTCACATAAGTGCAGGCCCGCAGGCCTACGAGCCAACCCGTTTATTTTCTTTAATTTTTTTTTAAATTTTTATGATAAAACTTTCAATGTTCAAAAGATTGGGAAACTTTAAGAAGTTCACAAAATTATTAAAGCAAAGACTTTGGGGAGTTGGATAATAAATTGATAATTCAACATTTTCATCATATTCATATTTGTACTTTGGCATACAAGATGTATACTTCAAATTTTAGCATATTAAAACATATATAATACTTGTCTTGATTGTATGGCATTGTAGGTACTTAAGTGTTGGCACTCACTCATTTGGGATGAATATTGTTTTGTGATGCATGTATGTCATGGTATGATGAATGCTTGTACACTTATGTGATTATGTGAACTATATGTACATATGTATGGGATGGTATGATGTGATGACATGTGGCATGAATGTGTGTGCATACGTATTGAGACAATATGAACTCTCTGATAGTTGTAAAGCCATGATGAATTCTTTACCTAGAGAACTTTGTCGAGTCAAGGTAAAGGGGTTTCATTCCTTTGTAAGTCTTTAGCATGAGCTTAGCAAGAGTGCTCCACCCAAGGCTTTGTCGAGCGGGTGGAGTTGTTGCTAGTAAGTCTATGGAAAGCAGGGGAAGGGACTTTTCCAAGAGGCGTTGGTGCGCAAGAAAGGTATATTGGTTAGTTATGAGAGAATATCATATTGTTAATATTACTTGGTGGTAATATTCTGATGAGTTCAAGTTGTGGTGTTCAGAACATGTGTTGGTGGATTTTCTTTTTATGAATGAGTTATGTTACATTATAATATGCTACGTGAGTTATATGTTAATATATCTGTTATGTGATGTGATACATGGTTTGCTCACCCTTGCATATTTGTGGTTTCCACTTGCAATGATCGTATGACTTGCGTTATACGAGAGTAAACATTGATGCAGATACTACTGGAGAAGCTTAGTTGTGAGGAGTTCGTGGAAGCTTTGGAAAGTTTTATTTTGACCTTTGAAAAGGTTCTTTTGAAATAATATGTAATAGTGTAGTGGTTTCGAGTTTTCACTTGAAGGATTTAATGTTAAACCTCATCGAACGATTTAAGTTAATTGATTATATGAACGATGTTTTCATCTTGGTGAATAAAGATGTTTGGATGAATCTTTTATCAGGTGTTGTTTGATATAAAAACAATTGTGAAAAATTCCTCTCTTATAGGATGGTATTAGAGGTTGTACTTCACGTTTTAAATGAAAAAGAAAATCATACACGTGACATCTCGAAAGGGGTGTTACACTTTGGCTTTTTGTTTCTCCTTAGATTCAAGGCAGGTAGTCTGGGACAAATTAGGTTTGGTACAACTTTTAGCTCAGGAGATGTCCCATACTTGTGACTGTTGACTAAATTTTTGCCTATAGCTTCTAAGTCAGAAAATATACATGCATAGCTTATACCATAAAGGAAGTAACTTGGGTACCTAATAAATACAACCCAAAATTGTAGTTTTCTATTTGTGTTGTCTAAGTTGTCAACATTTAATTTATCTACTTTAAGGCACGAAAAAGGTCTTGTAGGGCGAATGAGATATGTATATACAAGTCTTTTCCAGGTTGGAGATGGTAGGGGTACAATAACATCTTTAGGAAGATTTAAGTGTTAGCACAAGTGACCTTGGTGCAAGGATTTAATGAAGCAAAGTGTTTAAGTTCACATGGGTTTGATGAAGAATTGATGAAGATGCTATGATGATCAAGTTTATTGTTTGCTAAATTTGGAAAAGAAGTGAAGATTATGAAGTTAATATGTTGTACTATATTCGTAGATATATGACATAGGCTAGATGTCTTGTCAGTCCTGGTGTGTCTTTTTCAATATGTTAAAATGGTTTTTAACAAGTTAAAAGGCTTGTTGCATATAGTTTTGGTATGTATGTATTCAATCAGTTGAATTGGTTTTCAATCGATTGATTTCACTTAAGTCAAGTGAAATCAACATATTGTACGGACAAATGAACATGTTCAATTAACTTACGACCAAGCTATTAAGTTGGTTTTTAGAGAGATGAGGCACAACTTTAAGTTTTTTGAGCGCAAAAAATAATTATACACTTCTGGAAAACCTTTCTCTCTCTCTCTCTGAATCACACAATTGCAACAGTAGATTGAAGATCTTGGTTGATCTTGGAGGCATTTTGGCTTGGTTGAAGCTTGAAGAACTCGTGTTTGGTTGTCTAGGGAGAGCCACCATCATGGTTTGTAGTTCTTGTGATTCTAGGTCTGTAAGTAGGATTCTTATAGTGTTTAGGTTAAGATTTTTGTGGGATTCAAAAATCTGGGTGTGTGTTTTATTCAAAAGTGTACTCTTGTGTGATTTTGTAAAACTTTTGATAATAGTGGAAAATCATACTCACGTTATCCTGGTAAACTAGATGTAGCTCTGTGGTTAAGCCAACCAATATAAAAACAAGTGTGTGATCCTTTTTCCCTTATCTTATTCATCTTTAAAATCTTAAGAAAACCAAGCAAATCAATCTTTGTTAAGTTTGCACGTTTTTTGACGTTGTCTAGTAGCATAATCTAGTTAGATATATTGATTGGAACGAATGTTGATTAAGAAAGCATGTTGTTTGAGTGAACTTATTAGTTGATTCATAGTGTATGAAATTATTAACCTATTGTTTTTATTTTTAATTAGTTGAAAGTGTACTATCTTGTAACTTTTGCTTTTTGATTTCATGGTCTGATTGATTAAAAGAAAATGGGTCTTTTGTTTTCAAAAAGTTTTATAAAGCCAATTCAATCCCCCCTTCTTGGCTAAACCTACCATTTCAATACTTACATTAAGTAATCTGAGGAAGGTTTGAGTTTGGTGACATCAAGTACATGCCAAGTGGTGTGTGTTATTATGGTATATGAAACATATGTGTGAGATGGTGGTCGGTAAGGTTCTGTGCATGGCTTCTCAAGTCTATACATTAGGTTTTGTGGTAAGTTCAGAAGTGGTCAAGTTCTAGGCTTGATGTTTATTAGATTTGTGTTTAGTGGTGGCCATGGTCTTCCATCTATTAACCTTTGACTAGGATGGATAATAACTGTTTGTAGTAGTACAAGCAGGTCAAGAATATGATTATTTACAATCTATATAAAGGTTAATTCATCTAAATGTTGATCTTCTATGGACATGCTAAATTATTGGTCAAGATAGTTTGTACAAGGGTGTTGGAGTTATATATATGAGTTTTGGGTAAGGGTGTTAGCTATGATAATATATTATTTAGGATAGTATTTATAGGTGGTTTGGACAAGGGATGATGGTGGGTATGACAAATTTATAGATAAGGATACCTCAATTGCTGTGCTTGAATTATTCTTTTTCCAAGCAAATAGCACTAGCTCATCATCAGAAGAGCTTTCTTCATAATTTCTTTTGGATTTTGAAGGAACTAACACTTTGGTCTTCTTTGTCTTATTGCGAATGCACATCTCCATCCTTTTGGTAGGGGTTTAGAAGTTTCCTTTTAGGAGAGACCTTAGTTGTTCCAGATTTTTGAACCTTCACTTGTTCAATACTTGGTACTATGTTTCCATTTTCTTGGTCTCCTTATCTTAGATGAGCCTTTGTCTTTCTTCAACCCTTCTTCTTCAATTGATCTTTGGTTAAAGTGTTAGCCTTTCCTCTAACCAATTCAAAACTTTCAAAGATTCCTTTATGCGTAGAATTCTAATTTTCCTGCCTATGGAGCCTTAACCTTTCCACATCTAGAGGTTCCATATGTAGCTGCTTCAGGGGATATCTAGTTGCATTAGCTTGATTTTTGTTGAAGACATCAACAACTGCTTTATAGTTCACTTACTGATTAACACTATCAAATTTTTCATCTTCCAACTTATGGAATTTGACGTATAAATTTTGTGCCCCTAATACTTTGTTGATCAGTTCCGTGTAGGAAGAACAACTTTGTTGCACACTTGTTGCCAAATTTTTGCCATAAGGCAGAAGTCTTGGTAAGAAGTTTTGGTTGGAAATTCCTCATCCTCACATTCCTTGTTATACAGCTTTTTCTCAACTTCTTTATCGTTGTACACCTTCTCCCATCCAAAATAATAATATTGGTGATTCTTTCACAACCAATGGCTTCTAATATCGCTTTAAGGTTCATAATAACTTCAACTCCTAGAACAATGTAGAAAATATTGATATCTTCTTCAAAATTTGCATTTCTTAATAATTCCCTGACTACCTTAAGGTAAATTTTTCAAGGACTAGTTTGCTCGACGGGTGGAAGAAAATACCTTATCAAATGATTGACTTGCCTAACAAGATTTATCATCTGATAGGTACTTTAACAAGCAAGTACCTCACCTGACCATTAATTGTCTAGTGGGCACTCTTTTATTCACTCTCAACACTTGATAAGCGTACTAGTTTGACATTATTGACTTACCCAAAATCCTTGAATCAAATAACCTTAATGGTGTGTTTGGTTGAGGCAATTCAAGAGGGTGATTCATTTATTTGGAGAATTTGACATTCTTTGTAAAGAAATGCTTTGTTTGGATGGAGAAATTAAAAAGCATTTAAAATGCATGCATTTTTTTGAAGTATTTCAATTAGCTAAATTAGAAGAAATTCAAATACTTTAAAAAAAGGTGGAATTTGAAATTCTTATCACTCAACACAAATGGACCCGACAAATCCGACAACCATGACAGATTGAGCTGACTAGACGATCCAGACGGATCAGACCAACCTAACGACACAAACGGGTCGAGCAGGCCCAACAACCTAGACAGGTCAGGCGGGCCCGACGACCCAAACAGACTAGGGTGACCTGATGACAAATACGGGTCGGGCGAGCTTGACAACTCAAACAGGTCAGTCAAGCCCGAAAACTCACACCGCCCGAGTGGGCCCGACAACTAAAATGTATCGAGCTGGTCCAACGACCCAAATGGACCAGGATGACCCGACGACATCAACGGGTCGGGCGGGCCTAACGACCCAGACGTGTCAGGCAACCCCACCAACCTGAAAAACCTGACCGACCTGATGACCTAGTCAGGCTCGACCGGCCCGACGACCTAGACGAGCCCGACCGGTCCAAATTTATCATGAACTCAAAACATAATTAAGCCTAAAATAAATGTTGTTAAAATGAAATTCTATCTCAAGAGAAATTCAATTATTTTATCCAAACAAGAAATTGAAATGTAAGGTATTTTAATTTTTTTATCCAAACAAGTTATTTAGAAAACGAAGGAAATTTAATTGTAGGCAATTCAAATACAATGCATTTCAATTTCTCAGCATTGTTGAAATGTTTAATCCAAACACAAGGTAAACTCACTTATCCTAATGTTTTGGACTTGTCTATATCATTCATGTTATCCTTGAATAGATAAGATAACTACATTGTTGTACTCACAAATAACCTACTATGATATTCCCTTACAAAAATCCCTCCACAACAGATTTAAAAGAACCACCCAAAGTTCACCACTGGTTAACAATAAGCAATATCACACTAAGACATTCAAGCATACATCAACATGCATTATTATCAACGCATCACAAAAGATATGATTACAATCATTCAAACAACAAATATGAATCATATCATCACACCATCGAAACATCATTTTCAAACAATAAAGGACATTATTAGCTTCCCTTACTTGAGCTAAACTTTTTCTCCATGTACTACAAGCAAACTCTCTCGATCACAAGACACAAATTGCTCCACAAAGAGAAACAAATTAGACTAAAGATCTGATCATACTAATAAGGCATCTAACTTACAAAGACTTGTTTCAACCTCAAGAACACAACATGCAAGCATTTCACCAAATTGAGTAAACAGAGAAAGATTCAAGTTGGCTTACCCTAGATCAATGTCTAATTGGTGATGTGGAAAAATCTTCTCACCACCCACATAGAGTTGCTCTCTGATCTTTAATCAAATGAGCATATCACCCAAACTCCTAGAGAGAAGTGAGAGAACAAGAGTTTTAAAGAGAAGTACACATTGCTTAACAATGCAACTCAATGACTAACTTTTATTCTTCAATTAGCTTAAGCTTTGATTATCAAAAAATGAATTAAGCACCAAGTTATATGTATTAAGCTTCCTAATTCTCTCTCATAAACACTTGTCCAACCTTTTTGACTCACCCACTTCATTAACACCACTACACATCAACTTAAACACCTACACGATTACTAATGTGCACTACTTACTCAACATGACACCTCGTACAAAGCTCAATGTATATTCCTTCGTGTGATTAGTGTAAATTACACCTATCGTTTGCTCTATGTTATTTACACATATCGTCTACTTTGTGCAAACTAGACTTGGCATCTTACTCATGAAATTTACACCTTTCGTCTACTCTGTGTAATTGCAATTAGTGTCTACCGAGTGTGATTACACCTTTCATCTAATACCATATTCTAACTTAGTACCTATAATTAAACTATTAAACACTTCGTCAAACTAGCTTAAACTATACACTCATCTACCCTTTCAAAACAACACTTCATATACTCTTATGCAAGTACATATATCGTCTACTATGTGTATTTGCACCGAATGTATATTGCTAACTTGTCTAATTCTACTCTCAACTTTTCCATAGTCCTCATGGTATATCTACTTAAAATTGCATCCGACTATCTTAATTAAATATTAATTTTGTGAAAATTGCAAAAAAAAAATTAACTATACAATTCAATTCTTCCTTTTATGTGTGTTTCACAACTATCATGTAATATTTATCAAGATCGTGAAAGGAACAATGTGTTGCTCGTGTGACACAACTCAATGATTATTGATTCATGATGATGTAATTGGACACCCCAATCAGTACATTTTTGGAACAAGTAATAGATTTAGAGATAACCGTGAACACTGAAATTCTATGTCTACCAAGTTGATCATTTGACGAGTGTTCGGAATATAACTTTCATATGTATGGATCTTGCATTGCCAATAAAATAGGACTTTATGGTTTTGTTAGATAGGGAACTTGTTTTGGTAGGATATTATATCTCGTTTGTTGTATGTGCTTAATGAATTCAATCTATCTCTTTTTGTGTGTGTCTATATAAATGAACTTTTAAAAAATGTTCTGTTGGTAATGAAAAAGTATCTTTTTTTTTTTTCAGAAATATAAGAATTCGTCTACATATATCAAATTCCCGATAAGCTATTGAACAATTTGGGTTTTAAAATGATTTTCATTACTGCAAATTAGTGAGATTAATTATAATTCCTATAAAAATTTTAGTTTTCATTCTTTTAAAAGTTAAAATTTATTTTTGGTACCATTACGTAACACTTGCTAACAGTTTATATGCTTAAAAGATCAACTGACCATTCTAAACAATGTTTACTTGTTTGATGCATCCGAAAATATTTTCAAATTTGGAGTATTTAAAATAAAATAAAAAAATAGAAAGGTCAATTTCAAATTTACTCATTTTATATAAATTAAAATCCATAATTTTAAAGGTTAAAACAAAATCTCAATTTGCAAACGATTACCGATTATTAAATAAAAAACGAGTGAAATTTGCTCAGTTAAAAAGAAATTAACTCTCGTGAGGAAAATGGAAGACGGTGGTCTTTCCGAATCAGGCAAACATAATTTTTCCTCACTTAACGCAATCTATTTGTAAGATGAAGTATGGATAAAGGTTCGTTTGCTACAAACATCTTACAAGCTGATCGGCACCTGGTCAATTCAATATATTGTCCATTACATGATATAAATCGCCCTAACAATATCTCAAACAATAATAAAAAAAATACTGTAAACTAACTAAATCAGAATTTTCAAGCATCATTACTCGGTTAGTAATATCACTGTCCACCAAGACTTCAACACAACAGTTACACGCATTCAACCAAAAGAACGCACTTATAAGAGCCACAAATGTCCAGAGAAGGGGGAGACTCTTCTACAAATATGATCCTTCCATTTCAAATGAGATGGGGCACACCTATAGTTATAAGAATCAAAACAATGAGAAAGACTGCTTCGATGAGCCCAAGTATGTTGAAAACCGCAAATAAGTTACAAGATCAACAAAGGCGTAAGGGAGGAATAAGAATCACGAACATAATTTGGAGATGAAATTTCGTTGCTGGGAATTGGGTAAGAGGCCAAAGGGCATATTTGACAGCGAGACCACAAATCTCATGATCACGGGTCTGCTTCTTTGCCGTGTGCATGCAACATTCTGAAACAGAAGTAATTATTAGAAGCTCCAAGCGTCAATAGTCCCAGATAATCTCCATGTGATGTGTAACCGAGTTTGTCAATTTACGAGAGTTAAAAACTCATGTTTTTTGCTACATGGTGATCATTTGAAACTGGTATCTCAGATCATGTAATAAGTTCTCCTGGCACAGCATATAAATTCAGTATCCTTGGTTCCCAGGAAGAATAATGGGCTTTCAATCAAAATGAAAATCATAACCTCAAAGACCTAAAACGAAAGGCTTTTTTGGTCAGTTGCAAATTTGATCCTTAGATTAGCGTCTGACCGAGAACAAAGGTAACCAGACTTAATTCAAGGAAAAAAATCGTGTTCACTAGAGACCGATCCACTGTCCATCCAAATATTGTTATTCCTCCTGGATTTGTCTGCAAATACATCACTGCATATTTGAAGAAAACAATAAGCATGAAATCCTCCTGGTGGACACAAAACAAGCTCATAGCTCAGGTTCCAGTTTTGAAACCAGAAAGAACAAGATTTCTCAACTTGAAAATAAATTACAAAAGCAGTTATATACAAGTTGTGCGTGTGATTAGTATGTTGCCAAGATATTGGTATTAAATAAAGTCATGCACATACGAACCAGGAAATTAGTACACTAATCTCAAAATGAAAAATAGTGATTTAAGTGGTAATCATTATGAGGACAACGGAATGGCCTAGTAATAGTAATCCACATATGCAAATTGAACCTTTATGGTGTATTTGGATGAGCAATTTAAGAGACTAATTCATTTATTTGGAGAATTTGAATTTCTTTGAAGTAAAATGACTTGTTTGGATGAAGAAATTAAAATGAAATTGAAATTGAAGAATTTTAAGAAGCTATTTCAAATAACTAAAATAATAAAATTTGAAATTCACTCAAAAAAATAAGAAAATTGGAATTCCACAAGTTGTGGAATACCTCATTGGTCAGGATCGACTCAACCATCAACCAATAATCAACCAGCACTGACTCGGTCAAATTCGGTCAAGTTTCGTCAATGCCGACTTGGTCAAAATTTTGTTCGGACAGCCTTGGCCAAATTTCGGTTGGAGCCGACTTGGCCCAGTTTGACCAAATATTTGGAAAGGGCCAACTCGACCGAATTTGGCAAGAGCAAACTCCATCGAAATTCGGCTAGAGCCAACCCTAGCTAAAATTCGGCGAGTCAACCCCGGCCAAAATTAGGCCCAATTCGATTGAGTCTTCCCTAGCCAAAATTGGCTAGATGCAATGTAATTGGCCTTGTACGAAATTTGACGAAATTCAATCAAACCAGATCTGTTAGATTTGATCGAATTTAAATATTTTAAGTTAACTAATATATTTTTTAAATTTAATTTCAAATTTTTATTTATTAAAATAAATATTGTTAAAATAAAAGTTTATCTCATAAGAGAAATTCAATTATTTTATCCAAACAAAAAATTGAAATGTAAGATATTTCAATTACTCTATCCAAATAAATTATTTAGAAAACTAGAAAATGAAAGGAATTCAATTACAAAGAATTCAAATGCAATACATTTCAATTTTTTAGAATTGTTAAAATGCTTCATCCATAACAAGCTTAGTCTTTCAATATTTTCTAGAGATGGCAAGTTTATTGCATATTACATATGGGAGATGATTCTAAAATAGCTGATTTGCTAATCTAATCAGATGTATCATAATAAATGTTTGCATAGCCTGCTGTAGGCAGCCATTTTAAGCTAATATTGGTTCATGACCACAAGAGATAATAACGCAAATGATTATCGATCAGATATAACCTTTAGAGAAAATTAGCAGAGATACGTTTTTCCTTCTCTTAGACAATGTCAGATACCCCTTTCACTAGACCAAATGTTTTCGGTATGCCTTGATGTACAAGATAAACACAGCTTTCACACTATATTAATCACAAAACTTTATAAAACCAGAAAACTACACTTTAACATAAATTTTCCTTGGATCCTAGTTCTAATTTCAATAATCTGTCCTTGAAGTATTATTTCATCTCAATTTGGCCTTGCAACAGACCTATACCCTTCACAGCATTTTGTGTAACATTATCAGATTATTTTATGTCCCCGTGTAAGATGAAATTATAAGAAAGCACCAAAAGCATATATGATAATATGATGTTTTTATAAACATTTTATTTTTATCACGAACGAGAAAAAATATAAAATTGATCTGTTTACAGACAGTAAATACATACCAAAAGCTTGTCTCTTGTGATGTGAAGACACATAAGAAGCCCATTGGGTATTCGAAAACATTCCAGCATAATCCATTGACTCTAGATCACTTTCAGAATAGTCTACATGTATAGCATTTAAATGGTTTGCAGCCTCCAAGCTCCCAGCACTAGCAGAGCTCCTCAATTGTGGTGCATCAGAAGATGTGCATGTTAGCATTGCATGCCACCTGCTTGCATGGGAAACAATGCCTTGAGCTCTATGAGAAATTCTTGTAGCGGCATGCAAACAAATGATGATGCCCACCACCTGAACAAGTGTGGATACCTGAAAGAAAAAAGAAAAAAATTAATAAATAAATAAACAGAACAAAATGATTGGTAAAATGAAAGAAACTAGTTCATAAAATCTAAATGCATAAACACTTTGATTAATGAATGTAAGCATTTCACCATAACCAGAACTTACAGCAAAGTCTCCACCATTAATGAATGTAAGCATTTCACCATAACCAGTGACCTGCAAAAGCGTCACAACCTGGCTAGCTGTGACAACCAAGAACTCCAGAAGCAGATAGATTCTGAACCTATGACTTATCTTGGAGAGATGATAACGCAACCGAATGTGCTCTTCCATAAAAACTAAAACATCACTTTCCCTTTGCAAGAGCTTCCCATAATCATCAAAATGAATCACTTGCAAACTGCAGACCAAGTGAAATAAAATGCAGGCTGACAGAGAAATTGTACTCATATAAGTCCAGGATATAATCAAAGCTGATAGAATAGCGAATGAAAGCCACCAGGACCCATGTTGCACATAGAAAATGCGAATGATTTCTCGAGCGGTCTTCAGAAGGAAACATGGCAAAACCCACAGAAAAAGCAAGCGCATAGATCCCTATTAACAGGAAAAGCAAAGTTTAATAGGCATAAAATTTGACTCTATGAATTAATCAGAAATCGCATAGTATGACTTTGTAAGGTAGTTTCTATAGAGGATATCGTAGTAAACTAGCCTCGTGTTCTCCAATAAAAATGGAAGTTTCACTTTGCCAATCCATGTTGACATTTAATCAATCTTTTATCATAAAAATTCCAGAAGTAATCTATGTTCGCATTTAATTATCTTTTATTATACAAATTCCTGAAGTGAAACTCTAATTTTGATGGAAAAACACCTGTGAAACTCTGTAAGTTTTGTTCATTATCTATTCTAAAAAATAAAAAAAATAAAATAAACATTTTAGATCTTCTTGATGAGGAATGATGGAATAATACATGTTCATAAAAAGGAACAAGGAAGAACCGAAACAATACAAGATAACATTCAACGATTTGACTCCTTTCATTTTGGAAAGTTCTCAAATAAAGCAAATGTTCAATAATAATAATAATAATAATAATAATAATAATAATAATAATAATAATAATAATAATAATAGAACAAAGAGCAACAAATTCTGCTTTCGAGCAAAATCCCTAACGACGCCAAATACAATAGAAAAA
>Ga0214543_1006760_pt1 | contig 20201 bp, 7 predicted proteins | sample CNSS2metaG_FD_160094 | JGI IMG/M metagenome (GOLD analysis project Ga0214543, IMG submission 160094) | Root nodule microbial communities from cowpea collected in UCLA plant growth center, Los Angeles, California, USA - CNSS2 | ecosystem: Host-associated > Plants > Roots > Nodule | place: USA...
GTCAATATATATTTTATTTTATTTAAAAATAAAAAATAAAAAAAAATAAAAATAAAAATATATATATAAATATATATATATATATATATATATATATATATTTAAAATTGTAATTTGTATGGTAAACAATACAAAATAAATAAAAATATATATATTAATACTACGACTCAAATTAAAATTATGGAAAACATTAAAACATTATAAACGATTAATTTTTTTTTTTCAATTAGAATTCATATTGACATGTGTTTTAATTTTATTTACAAACTATTGAAATTGAAAATATGTATAGAAAGAAATGACATATTTAAGCAATTAAAGAAATACAATATTACATTTCAAAGTGAATTCAATTTTATACGTGTTAACTGTCAGATTTCGTCCGGACAAATAAAATAAATTTTAAAAAAATAAAAAATTAATATTAAATGAAAAAATAATATAAAAGAAGAGTAAAAGGTAATAATAAAGTTTATAAAAAAATTAAGAGAAAGTTAATTGGTTAGTGTATTTTAATTGTACCCTATGTTTTCTGTTCCTATTTCCTTGTCTTGTTTATGACACGTTTTTTTACTAACCTAACCCTTTTTTTTTTTGTTTCAAGCCCAAAAACACACTTTCACACCTTGTGTCTCAGACGCTCCCCTCACGAAACAGAACACCTAACTCACGCCACTCATGCACACGGGACACTTATCACTCATTCACATTCACTCCCTGACGTACACTCTTTCACACTACCTCACGGAAACGCTATTCACGTTCACACACATATAACTCACCTCTCACATACCACACTAAACCCTCACCTGACGCACTGCTCACACCACTCATGCACTTCACAATTCACTCTCACACACACACGAAGGTCTCACTTACGCCAGCTGCACGAAGGGATGTGGAATGGACGTTTCAACTTTCAAGATACTTGAAACGCACACGTGAACATAACAGGGGAAACAAAGGAAAACCCCGGGTCTTTTTCTCCAGATTTTTCTGGTGGCTTCCAAGGTTTTCTCTATATATTTTCTATTAGCTTCTAAGGATTCATATCGCCAAGGTTCGCGCCACTCTCTATTGGAATCGTCGTCGCGGCACATCCCTGGAGTTTGGAGTTTGAGTTCAGGCCTCTCATTGATGGTACAGGAGAGGTATTTTCCCTTTCTTTCTCTGTTTTCTTGATGTGTTTCCGATTTGAAAAATTGAGGTTCGATCGAATATTATTATGACCGTCGGATTGAAATGTGCGTTTGCGTCGCTCTTATTGGAAAACTATATAACCTATATGCACATTTTATATTTTGGATTTTAACTTTTCTGTTTGATATTTGAACGAGATTGTGATTGTGATTATGTGATTAGATGTGAGTATTATGGTCCTGTTTCTTATTATCTTGTTTCGGTTTTGCAATTCCGCCACATATTGATTTTAGAGTATTTTTCTTGATGCATAACTGGAATGGAGTAGGATTAGAGTGGTTTATAAAATATTGATAAGGAAAATTGTTTCTAATGAGAGAAAGATGATTTCGGATGCTTGAAACTGAATTTTGGAATCAAAGAATGTATACTTGTTTTAAATTGAAAAGTTTATTTGACGCAAATGCCATATAAACGTAACAAACATATTTGTTTAAAATAGAGGATTTATTTGTTATTTGAAGCAGAATTTGTTCCTCTCAGCCTTGACTAATGTCTGGATTAATATCATGATTGAGTACGAGTAGATTATGTTCTTTTTATCTGGAATTTCTATTCAACACTTATCTCTTGATGTGAACGATTTTTTCATGATTGGAGAATAGTTTTAATATTAATATGGCATTGAAATTAGAGCATGACATTGATCTTGACATGTTAGTAAATTGTGGGATTCATTTGATAAATAGATCCTTTTTCTTTGGATTTATTTTATATAAATGTGTGATTCTTGCATGGAGTGTATTGTTGAAGGTGTCATTCTTGTAGTTATGGGCTATTCCTTATTATCTTGGTTCTGGATAAAGTTCGTGTTTGATCTCAAAAGGTGTTAGTGAATGTATGTGCGTTTCATTTTCTGACTTTCTTGATGTTTTTAGTATGTAATATTGGACAGGAATTCATTGCAAATATGAGTCGACGTTTTGTGATTAAGATACGTTTCATTTAATTTCCAAATTGATATACCAATGATGAATGATACATGGGTGTGATTTTGTGATTAAAATTAATATTCGCGGTTATCATTTGACATTATAATTGATGTTCATATGGAGTAATGAATTGAACTAATTGGCAAGTTTTTATCTATGCTTATTCTTGCTTTGATTATATTTGTTTAAGGGGACCTTTTTATCTCTTTTTGTATCACATTTTTCATACATACTTAATTAAATATTTTTAAAATAAAATTTGATTATTATATTAAGTTTTGGACTTACTTGATAATTAAATTTAAACTTTTATATGAAATTTTATTTAAATAAAATTAATTATCATGTTAAATCTTGGACTTACTTGATAATTACATATTTGACTTAAATAAAATTAATTGTCATGTCAAGTCTTAGATTTAATAATTAAATATTTTAATTTTAAATAAAAATAATTATCAAGTCTAGTCATAGACTTACTTGGTGATAACACTTTTATTATGTTGAGTCTCAGATTCACTTGATAAATATAAAAATATATTAAAATTAAAAATTAAAAAAGAGATATTAATCAAATCAAAGTTTATTTTAAATATTTTTTTTTTAAATTATGTAACATTGATTTCTCATCTTGAATAAGAATATGTAGAAGCACGGTTAAGTACCTTGTTGGACCCAAATATAAAAAATTTTAAAATGTTTTCTTTATTTGTATTTATATATTTTATTTGAGTTTTGGAAAAACACAAATATTTAAAAAATTTTATAGTTTTGCATACCCATGTAGGGTGTTAATACTTTCCTCACATGTAATCAATCTCCAAACTCGATCTAATTTCACAAACCATTAAATTTTGGTTTTTCATAGTTGTTCTAATAAACGATGATAGTGACTCCCTGTTCTAACTGAGTATATAGATTTTTTTAAATGATTTTTTATTGTTCCGTCACAATTTTTGGAACCCTAAACCCTAAAGTATAAACATTCAAAACAAATTAAAAAATATATTAAAACTGTTTCTTAATTACATTATGCAAAATAACATATCACAAAATTTAAGTTAAGAAATGTAATTAACGACCTTCTAACAGAATTTATCAAATTAAAATTCATTTTCATATGTAAAAATAATCTGAATATGAAAAATGATTTATTTTGATCTGTAAATAAAAAATTGAATGTAAATATAAAAATAATTACATTTAACTAAGCACAAAAGTAAATAAATTTGTACATAAACAATCTAAAGTATATAAATACAATTAGATATGAACATAAAAATTGTATTTTTCTCAAAAACAAGTTTTTAAAATACAATTATATTGTTTTAAACATTTAAAAAACGTAAATGATTAGAAGTCATATCTACATATAAATATGCAAATTGAATGTAAATATAAAATGATTGCATTTAATTAAACAAAGTAAATAAATAGACATGAATATTAATTAATTTTTAAGTTTTTAAACAATTAAAGATAAACATGATTATATTAATTTTAATTAGGTACTTAATAAATAAGTTCGTTTATAAATTATTTAATATATTTTAGAATTTATAAATTATTTAATAAATTGTTAAAATTTATAAATTATTGAAATAGGAAATGATATACAAAAAATGACATATTTAAATAATTAAAAAAATATAATATTACATTTTTAGACTGAATTTATTTTTATTTGTAAGAAAAAATGAATGTAAAAAATAAAAATAATAAATAAATGCATTAAAATTGCATCTTAATTCAAATTATTAAAACATGAGATTTGGAGAGAAATAAAGATTAACTGATGAAGGCTTGATCTCTAATAAGGATGATGGTTCATGGCAGATGCCTAAGAGATAGGGAGTTCCTTAGTTCCTTCTCACTGTTTTATTTTATTTCTTTGAATTTCATGAAGTTGGCTTGGTTGACTATTTTAAGTTGACTTGTTGACCTTGACCTTAGGTTGACTAGTTGACCCAAAGATTAGCTTAACATAAAGCCAACATGCTAGTCTAGCTTTATTTGTTCTGTAGGATAATTAAGGAGGTGGCGCACTAAGTGGACAAGTGATGCATGAAGACAAGCCCATGCGGAGGAGAGAGAGAGATGGTAAGGCTTTCTAGAAACATTTAGAAAGGATGACCACGTGCCTTGGCCACCAAGAAGCCTAGAAACATCTAGAAGGAGCATCCACCTTGCCTTGGCCAAGAAGGCTTCTAGAATGTGACCATATCACATTCACTTTATGTCTTGGTTGATGTATGCTCCTTAAAATTGATTTTGGCCTAAAATTTGAGGAACTAAGTGTCCAAGCCACCCAAAAACATCTTTATATCATCTTGTGAAACTAGTTTGTGAAAGAGGAAAAAATTTTGGTGCCTTTTACCAATGGGTCGAGAGCAATGTTGCTCTTTGGTGAACCAAGGTGGTATGCTAATAGTTTTCATATTTGAGTGTTGGGTGATATACATGATTTGAGACTTGGTAGTGCATGTGCTTTTCTTGTTTGTCTTGTTAAAGTTATCTCATAAATTCTCTTCTCTAGAGTTTCACTTTCTTGGCTTTGTACTTTTATTGTTTGTCTTTAGGTACTCTTTTTTTTGTTTTAGTAGTTTTCCTTAGAATTTCTTTGAGTGGTTTGCAAAAACTTTGAGTTTTATATTGGAAAGGTTTCACAAAATTAATAGTTTCTTCCACTCCTGTTGGTGGATATTGAGTGTAGTCTTGCCTTACTTATATTGGGAGTGTGATCTAAACACTTGGGTGAATTTCTTTGGATCATACTTGGTCTCGAGTTTGGTTACCAATTGTCACTAACAACTTCTTTTGTCTCAATTTTTTTTAGTGTGTTGTTGTAGGAATCATGACAAGTTCATCAAATGCACCTACTCCAAACAAAGACCCTATGTGGTCCTTTATGGAACAATTCAGAAAAGATAGGGAGCAAAGGTAAAAAAGATTCTAATAGTTCATCTAAGGGCTTGATGCTAAAGAGAAAGAGAGAGATTAGAAAAAGAGAGCATTCTAAACGCAAACCATCATAAAAGAAGGAAACTCCAACTATTCCTAAATTCGTCAATTTAGGACATATTATAGAAAAGTCACGTAAATGATATGATTACCTTTAGAACTGACAATAATAGTCTATTCTAGCAACTACAATTAATCCCACAGAGTTACATTTTAAACACTTAAGCAACGAATATTAAAATAAAATAAAAAAATCTCACAAAAAAGAGTAACCTTAGGAGATACCTCTACAATAAATAAAAATTAACTACAATTAATACACCCGCTTAAACATAGGAGTAGTGATAAAATAATGTGATATAAATGTGTTGCCACACTAATGAGGGTGGAAATTTGAAACCAAAACATTTCCTTAGGAAGAAATAGAAGGACATCGACCATAATAGTAGTTAAATAGTACTGATACTAAAACTAATTGATATAAACAACAAAGATTGTTAGCCTTTTTTTCATCTGAGTTTTCATGAATCCATAATTAACATGAAGTTTAAATATTTGGTGCAGAAAGATTATAGGAGCTCGTTAATACTTGCACGGTTACGAGAGTGCATTTGGCCCTCTAAACGAAAAAGAGGACTACAAATCAGTTCGTGACAAAGATGGTCATGGAACACACACAGCTTCAATAGTTGCATCTGGTGTACAACTGTAATCGTATTTTTTATTACTTGAGCTCTTCCCTGCTTCTTTGCCTTGTTTAGATCAGCTATTGAAAAGTGATACATTCTCTTATTTTTTTTATACTACCTCATGATATTGTTGTCAAAAACATTATGTCATGGTAATTATCTTAGTTTATTTATAGAAAATTCTAAATTTGATATTATCTTTTGATTAGTGCTTCAGTGTTTGGTTAATCAAAGAATTAAAGATATCTTTTTGATAATATGAAAATGATGACATTGGACGTTTGTTGGTTGTTTGTCCCTTGATTCTGTTGTCAATAAGGTTATTCTTATCAATTCCAGTGGAGTTTGCAGAGTTACCAATAAGTTTTTGTGATTGCATTTGATCATTCATTTCCTGCTTGCAGATGTGCTAGACTATCAGTATCATGACTTTGATATTTTTTTTTTATTTGCAAGAACTTCAAATGAAGGTTATTGCACAAGTCATTTTTTTCTATTGTTGATCAGTATCTGGGGGCAGAACATGCAATTCATCTGTAGTGAATTTATGCAACTTTTGATTTCTATTTCTACATTTTCCTTTGGTGTATATGAACTCATGTTCAATTATAATTTTTAACATACCAGATTTTAAATTATTTGAATATTCAGTCTATCTCACTAGTTGAAATTAGCAAATTCTAGGAGCCATGTTATCTCAATTGCAGTTTTCTAGTCTCTGTCCTGGTTGAATAGTCTTATCTTCTGTAATTAAGTTATATTATTCTCTTAGTTCTCCAATTGTATATTTCCTCTGTTGTATTGCAAATAACTAAAACATTTTAGGAGGATGAGACAAAAATTCCACTGAGAATAAACATAAACATGAGAAGAAATGCTACCACTACACTCTTTAACATACTCTTTTCAACTCACTCTTCAATCTCTACTATAGAGTGAATTTCATTTGAATGCTGCTACATATTTTGTTAATCCTTGGTTAAGACCCATCAGAGCTGGTTGGGATTTCTTCTTCTTTTAGCTGCCATATAATTCAGTATCTTTCCCCCTCAAACAATTCATTAGTAGCATTAGTTTAAAGTTAAAGCAGTGAATATGATATGACCTAAGAAAGCATGAAATTTTCCCTTATGGTCAATGGTTAGAGATTAAATATGATGGTTCTAGTATGGACTGCCATTTATTCGAGCTGGAAGTATTCCAAATGGAGTTCTTAGGCGTCTTTTTAGCCCAAATCCATGCTCTTCTGGTGCATTTGAAAGTTGGACTGTCATCAAGGCATGAGCTCTTCTATTGTTAAACTTTTCTTTAATTCTTTAAATTCTTAGTTCTTTCATGGAAGTTTGATTCATCTATTATTTTATCTGTATATGCATCCTATTTGTGCATGCATTTGAGAAATTACAGGGTTTGCTACACTACAAGTGTGTTTGGTTTCAAGGTGACAATTAAAACAACACCGAACATGTTTTGTGCATCTACTTTAAAGAATTGTGTCAGAATATTTAAAGTTATTCAGTACCATGCTTCTCACAATTTCTTCTTCTCAGTTTATTTGTGTGAGGTCCATTTTGAGCAATGGGAAAAATATCTAAAGAATTGTTAATCTTGTTTATTCGGACCAGAAATCGCAACAAAGTAGAAAATGATCAAGTTAAGGAATGGAATTAAATGTGCAAGTGCAGTAGCTATATATACTTTAAGTAATAAACAATACAATGTTGCTTCTTTAACTTCTTTGTTCATTGTTTTGCTCTTCTATCATTATGTTTAATTGCTTCAAACATAAGATAAATTATGTCGCCACCAAGTTTTGATTGCAAAGTAAGAAACTTAAAATATGAGATTCAATGCTGATAGAATGTTTACATGAGTGTATTTAAGAATAGAAGTGAGAGAGAATAAGTAAGGGGCTTAAGATACAAGAACTGGTCCCCAATGGCTCCAAGGTAGATTTTTCAAACAAGTTTGAAATGCTGCATTCTTTTGCATTTCCTTTGCAAGAATTACTAGGATTATGATTTAATTCCATTGATGAATTTTGCAGGTTGATTTGGTCACCATGTTGGAGAAAGCAATTAGTTATGTGAAGTTTCTTCGATTGCAAGTGAAGGTGGACTAGCACACAATGCACTAATTTCCTTGTTATTTTGATATGCATATTTTTGGTCATTTATATGAAAACCAAGGTCTATGAAAAGTGTTGTTATACTAGTTTACAAATTTTCTTTCAATAAATCTAAATCCCTAATTATAAATGTCTCTGAGTACTGATGAACTTGGTACTCTATATGATAAATATATAGTTTGAGTAAGAGGTTAATTAAATTGATATATATATATATATATATATATATATATATATATATATATATATATATATATATATTCTCGATCCTCATGTGTAAATTTGTGGCAAAAAAAAAACTTACTATTTTAGTTTTTTCTTGGAAGACAAGGAGATTGGGAGAGACATGTTAAATATATCATTATGTCATAATTGTATTATTTATGCTTTATTTATACAATCCTAAAATTATTACATCTTCTAAACATAATTTCTAATAAAGTCAATTATTACATTTTATTCGAAAGACAAAACCATTCCCATTCTTTTCTAAAAATCCCAAAAGCTTTTTCAACGAGACTCCTCACAACTATGCTTCTTATACAATCATCACAGGTGGAAACCATAACCACCAACATGCAAGAGTGAGCTATAAAACATCACATAAGAATATATTGCCAACATACAACTCACCCAACATGATATGTTCATAACTCAATAAATTCATATTACCACCAAGTAATATGATTTGGTATGTTATTCTGTCATAACCAACCATTTACCTTCCTTGCGCACCAATGCTTCTTGGAAAAGGTTGTTCCTCTACTGTCGCAACTGAAATCGCGACGAAACGACAAACCAAAAAACAAATAAAAAAAAGAAAGGTTTGGAATCGCCACCATATTTATTATAGGAAACTATGGAAAACCATAAAAAAAAGAGCAAGGTCTACGAAAACAGATTTGAGGTACGGGAGTTGGTTATGTGTAAGGAAGGTGTTAGCACCCTACAGCATCCGTCCTAAGACGATACCTTTAATTAAAATACAAATGGATGTGGTCTCCTTTAAATGTTTATTTTCTAAAATAAAAAATAATGATAAATAAAGAAGACAAAGAAAATTCAAAAGAAACAAAAAAAATTGTTTTTTGGGTTCGACAAGGATTACTCCTTGCTCCTATGTATCTTCATTCATATTGGAAAATCAGGGTCACGTAGTTCTTTTGAAAATAACTTTTAGAAAAAAATTTTGAAAACAACTTGCTTGTTTTGTTTTTTGAATGAAAACGTTGATATTTTAAATTTTCAGAAATATGTTGAATAAAACAAAAACATTAAATACGAGACCGATGCAGATGATCATTACAATATTTCTTTTTTAAAAGCAAATTTTAATTATTTACTTAGAAACGAAAGTCATTATAGAAATTGATTATAATATGGACCATTTTCAAAAGCTATTAATATGATAAGGAAAAACATGGAAAAGCTAACGTTCGGCACCAAAACCCACATCAATGTATGATTCTTTTTTCAAATATATGAACGATATGCAAATATATACTTAAAAAACGGGACCCCTATTTATCATCATTTTGATTGAATTAGAAAGTACAACTAAACTTACACCACTTTTTCGAATATGCCATTATGCTTTGAATCCAATCAAGATTTTAGATTTAAAGGGTTTTGAATAATAAAACAAATGATTAAATGGTTATAGGCTTGGAAAAATCATGTATGCACTAAAAGTTGTTGTAAAAACATCAAAGACAAAAATCAAATCATTCTCAACGCAGATAAAGATTAATACAATCTTACCAATACTCTTCCCTGGAACGAAATTTGCCAAAAAACAAACGTCTCGATGAAGCTAGCAGCAAGGTGGGGTGGTTGAATGAGTAATTTTGCAAATGAGGCAGTGGATTTTTGGTGCTTAAGATTATGAAAAAGAACTCAAAAGAAAGATGAATCGTGGGTGTTTAAAAAACAAAAACAAATTAGAATTTATTTTATGTTTCTTGTCTCATTTAGGCTGAGAGTTATTGATGCACTAATGATGAGTCACTACTTCTATATCGATCTTAATTGTTCATTCATGCCTAATTGTCTATTGTCAGTGCATTTTCATTAATTCGGATTTTAATTAATTTGAATTTACTAGGTATAATTTTTGTTTATTTGTTATTTTCAGGCTTTGTTGTGAAGCAATTTTGGGCCACGTCATTTGTTCCCCGCCAGCACAACTTGGACCCTTTTTCCATATCAACTTTGTTTGAATTTTTGTATTGTTTTTGTGGGCCAAATTTGGGCCCATACCTAGGTCAGACTAGGGTTTTTGTTGGAGGTCTGATGTGACAACATGAGGAGCTACACACTTGAGTTTTTCAAAATTTTTAATATACAAAGCCACCCACTTGGGTGTTTTAACGTTCTGCATTGGGTTCCTTACGTTTGGAGACCCTAAGACAACCACCTATATTAGGGTTTTTCGTTTTCTCTCTACATTGCACATTTTCAGCTCATTGCCTCCTTTAGTTAACATTTTCTCTTCTCTTTATTTCCAAAGATGATTTTTCTTTTGCTATTATATTGTAACTCTATATCAATGGAGAACTAACTCTTTGTATTGATTCCTTGAATAAAATATAATGAAACCTTGAGGTTCTTATTTAGTAATGTATATTCTCTATTTCCATTGCTCTTCATCTTTCAATATGTTCTTAATGAATGAACAAGAAATTTTCAAATGACAAGGTGATTGATGAGTCATTCTTATTTCATTGCCTTTTTGTGTCCATCTTGATTGTTGTTTAGTGCTTAATTGTCTATTGTTAGTGTATTTTCATCAATTGGGTTTCATTAAGTCATATTCCTAATTTTGATTAATTTGGCATTAATTGGTCTAATTTCGTTTCTAATTATTTTGTAGATATTTTTGTGAAGCCATTTTGGAGCTTGGACATTAATCTTAAGATGAAGAGATCTTCCACATCATTTCCACGTCATTTAAGTGATTGGGCTAGCATTTTAGGTCCAAAGTGGCATTTTTGTAATTCTATAGACTTGAGTGATATTTTTGTAAATATTGAGCGGCAAAGTGATGTGACCACGAGTTTAGATCTCATTTTTGGTGTGAAAGCCCTCACCTTCTTCCTCATACTCCAGTTTCATTTTTTTTTAGCTTTGTATGTTGTCTCATGGAGGTGCCAACCTAGTTTTGACGTTTTAGCACTCTTTTATCACGTTTTATGCATTGTTGACAACACCCATTGTTGGATTTTATGTTTTCTGCACATTTAGTTTTTTTATTTGTAGCCACTTGGAACAATACCCATGTATGAGGTTTGCGTTTTGTATGTTACCAACAACCATTTTTGTTCCATTGAAGGTTTAGAAATCTTGTTTTGCTCTTTAATTTACGTTCCCATATGACCCAACTTAGGGTTTGATGTTTTGTTTTGGTTATTTGCGTTTTTGAATCTTCTCCCATGAGGTATTTTCGTTTTAAAGTGTTTTATTGCTCCATTTCTACGGCTTGCTAATTTCCAAGTATTGACTTCTTGAAGATAATGCAATAAAGCTTTGAGGTTTTTGTTTTGTAATGGCTAATTTTGTTTTTCTTCTATCTTCATCATTGAATTTGTGTGTTGTTGGTATGCTTGTGTTGTTTATGCTTAATAATCAGATTGGGTGTATGGGTTCTTGTTGTTTTCATGCTTAATGAATGTAGTTGGGCTGTCATAGATTAATTGGTGTATGCATTGCTTAATTGCGTATTGAAACTGGTTTGCAACTTTCTCTTAGTGGGTTATTTTCTAGTGGATTGAGAGTGGAATTGTATTTAAATCAAGGAGTATGTACCTTTTAATCACTGTTTCATTTCATTTAATCTATTGTTAGCATTTTGTTAGTTTCTTTGAATTTGCCAACACCCCCCCATTTGTTGTGTTTGAATCTAGAACCTTTGAATGGAAGTATTGGTCGTCGGGAGACGACCTTGGGTTAACTCCAAAGTACTGCATTTAAACTGTTTAATTTGGTTGGGTATGACCTCGACTAGTGATACAAATATCAGTCCTAAATTGACCAAAGGAATTTAAACATTGAAATTGTTGACCAAGTTAAAAAGAAAATTGCGTAGCAAGTCTCAAAATTATTAGAAGATATTCTTATTGAAGATTTAATATGAAGAATATCATAGATGATTGAATAACTGAAGAAGGAAACATTCTCTGATTGAATATTGTGAATGTTGTCATATATTTATCAACCAATCACAAGAGAAATACTTTGTAGATCAAAGACCGTAAGAGGATATCCATATGATTGCAGTCAACAATTATGATATTTGAAATTCAAATTGTTGAATGGTTGAAAATGAAAGAACTCATAACTCACAATTACTTCCTAATGAAGATAGAAAATATATAAAGAATATGCTGAATTCAATACATATAAATGGTCAAATGGAACAACACGACTATAAGTAGGGATGTCAACGGGGCGGGTAGGGTACGGCTAGTAGCTCCCCCGTACCCTACCTGCTGGATAAATATATGCCCCGTACCCGTACCCATATCCATCGGGTATCCATTGTACGGGTATTCGCCTATTTTTTTCAAATCCACAGGTATCCACGGGTACCTGCGGGTGTTTACAAAGTCACTACTACAAATTCTCATATTACATGAGAATTTTCTTGCAAATCTGTTAAAAAAAATTGCAAGAAAAGGTTTTTTCCTGCTATTTTTTCTAAGAATTTTAATTGGCAAGTAATTCCTTCGTGGGTAATTATTTCCTACAAAATTATAAAATTCGCAAGTATTTCTTACAAAATTTGTTGCGAAAAGTGTTTTATACAAAATATTTTGCAAAAAAGTTGGCAGCAATTTCCTACAATTTTTTTTTTCATAACAAAATTTATAAGTATTTCATACAAAAAAAATTTCAAAAAAAAATTAACAGGAAATATGAGGTTTTTTAGTAGTAAGTTATTTAAAAAACAAATATTTAATCATAAATTCAAATAAAATAAAATAAAATACATCACTGTCATAAATTTTAAATAAAGTTCAAATAAACTCAAGTTGATACAAATACAAATAATTGTAAAAGTAAATATAAAATGACGTTCAACACAATGGAAATTCTTTAATTAGTTCTTTGATCAACAAACTCACTTTCTCCGATTAGTTCCTGAGAAATAAACAAAATAAGCAAATAATAAACCTCAATTGCCACATGTCAAGTATTCTTATTTTGATTCCATCATTTGACAACAAGCATACTATAAATGTCATTGTTTATATAAGGTTTGATGTATATACCCAATTTCAAAGAAAGGAAAGAGAAGAATGTCAAGGGGTGTAAGTTTAGCGGGTACGGGTATCCACGGGTACGGATACTATGATACCCGTACCCGCCCCGTTAACATGTGGGTATCAAAAATACCTATACCTGCGGGTAATGGGTATCCATTTTTAATATCCGTTTTCTACCCGTTGCGGGTTTTATCCGCGGATACTCGCGACTACAAATTTTTTTGACATCCCTAGCTATAAGTACCAAGACCTAGATGATGAAGAAAAAAATAATACGAGAGAAAATTATCGAAGTCTTGAAATATTGTTCTATCAATTCTTGAAGAGAAAAGAAAAGAGAGAATACTCTTTGAGCTTAAGAGTCATATTCATTTTTGTATAGAGTGATAATAGGTTGAGTGTAAACCATTTTAAATCCTTCACACATTGAAGTTATACCTTGTAAGCATGATTGTACTCTCCTACATGAAGGATTATTTTATTCATTATAACTGTGACTTCTCTATCTCAGCGCGAGATTGAGAATGGATACCTAGAGAGGTAAAATAATTGTAACCTAAAGAGGTTTGTAGACGTGTTTCCTGTAGAGGGTTAAACTTGTGATACCTGGAGAGGTAGAATACTCATTGCTAATCAAAGGTGTTGACTAATGAATTTCTTAAGTAGGTGGCTTAAGAGACATGATGTAGCCTTAAGTGAAGGTGAACTAGTATAAATCCTTGTTTGCATTCTTCTCTGCCTTACTCTCTATATTATTTTATTTACAATAGTATGTCTAGGAAAAAAGTTTGTAAAATATGTACAAGCTCTATCCAATCCCCCTTTTAGAGCCATATTGCACCAACAATTATCTATCATTACACGATCCTCGAGTAGACAACCCCTTGAGCAGGCAATCTTCCATAGACAACCTATCTATCAAACAACTTTAGCATTGGATGATAGATAGTTAAGTTAGAGCTCTAGATTATAATCCACTATCAAGCATTAAATGATTGTTTGAGCTTCGAGGTCATTGTCCCTACCTTCTCTAGACGTAGGTTTTCTTCTCCCTTCCACTCACATTAGTGACACTTGGCCAGGGATGCTACACATTGAATTATCTTTATGATTTTTTTTACTCTTAACATGCAAGGTGCATAAGTTTCTACTATGAAGTGTTTTGATTCTTTGCATGTTTTCCTTTGCTAATTACATTGATTAAAAATTTAAATCTATTGTTGAACCATATGTTTTGATGAGTAAATTCTTTACTCGTGTCAATTGTTTAATGCACTCCTTTGGCCAAATGTGTTACATTGTTTGTATGTGCAAAATTTATGTTAATGGAAAAACAATGGTTTTGTCTGTAGATATAAAATATGATAAGTAATATCAATTTAAGATTGCAGTTTTTGTTCATGAAAAATAATTGAATCATGAAAGAATTTAGGATATTATTTGAATATATTCATTTTAGATTCAATTTTTACTCTATTTTGGTGATTTGAATTGTTTGAAATTTAAGTTAATCTATCAAAAGAAATGCATTCCAACACTACAACAAAAACAACTTTAGACAACGACATAAAATTATGATATAAATTATAAAAACCGTGGTCTAAAGATTAAACCACAATTTTTTAGGCGTGGTATAGGTGAGTGTAGCTATAGGTAATAGACAACGGTTTTTAGTATGACAATATTTTTAAAATCGTTGCTTAAAATTCTTACAATAGACAACAATTTTACATGTTGATTTTATACCTTACCTATGTTTTTAGACCACATTTTTACTAGTTTTGCCCACATAGTTTAAAGCAACAATTATATAATCATGGACTTTCATGATATTTATACATCATTTATAAAAATGTTGTTTACTATATGTTTAGACTACATTTATTTAACCGTTGTCTATTTTAGTGTGGTCTAAACTATAAATTGTTGTAGTGCAAGAGTTAAAACCACATTTTTTTTTCTATTTTCTCATATAAGTAATTCATTAATAATGATTTTAACTCATGATTTCAGTTAAGTTTATTTCTTGAAGTTTTAAGGAGGTCACACTTGTTTGAATTGATTATCTTATTTCTTTCTCCTACACATGTTTTTTAATCTCTTTTTGAATAATGCCTCAAAGGGTAGAATTCATGAGCATTTGTGTTCGTGCATGCTTGTTTAGAGTATTTTGGTTGCACTCTTAGTCTCTATGCTAATTTATTTCTTTGTATTTTATTCAGAGGGAGCATTGCGAAAGGGGGAGTACCTTTATATGTTGTTCTACTATGCAAAGTTTTCAAAGAAAGTTGTGTTTACATCAACATCTAGCATGAAATCTAAAGTGAATCATAATTAACTTTTGAAGTGTGGGTCATCACAAAAAAAGAAGAAGAAGATTGTTCAACATGAAGAGAAAGTTCAAATTCTCTAGTCTCATGTCCCAAGTGAAGATATTTAGATGATGTGTCTAATAGCCTATGATTTGTTTCTTTAAGTGTAATTTGAATCTTCCACACAAGGTACTCAGAAGGAACTAATTCAACGTATAGCCTATGATAATAAGTGAAAATGTTTTATAGAAGCTAAAATTAAATATAAAATGAAATTCAATGTTTTTAATCGATTAAAATTTTTAATAATGGATTAAAATATTCTTAAGAGGTTTTCAGAACAAAAAAAAAAAATCAACTATTCATGGAAATAACCGATTAAACTAAAGAGTGATTTAAGTGTTTTTCAATCTCTTAGTAAAGTAATCAATTAAGTATTTTCACAATCGATTAAATCAATTTTAAACATTTAGAGATGAGTGTTTTTAATCGATTAAATTATATGATAATAGATAATTTCAGAGAGACATTGCAAAGATTTTCAAAATTCAATTAGAATAGTTGATTAAAAGTTTGAAATAATTGATTAAATGCCTCAATACTTATTTTTTGTCATTGTTTTGAAATTTGCACAAATAAAGACCCTTTCTCAATCTTTGAAAGAACATGATTTCAACAAATCAATTGGAGATTTATAGAGGTGTTTTATACTTTCAAAGTGAGCTTTCACGATTTACAAAGAAACAATATAAATGTTGGGTTGTGTTGAACCCTTGTGTTGTTTTTGCTATGTTTGGATTCTTTGTAAACTCTTTCTATTTTGTGTTTGTTAGAGTGTGTCTAGTATTGTAATTGTTGTTGAATTACTAGAGTATTTCAAGTAGTTGTTTGTTGTGTGTTGGCAACAAGAGTTAATAAGGCTAAGATCTTCTTGGTTGATTAATGAGTGGATGAGGGCATATGTCCTCTTCAATATTCAAACTTGATTGAAGAACGATGTCCTCTTAGTTGTGATATCGTGTTCAAGAGTTGATAGTTGTTGAAAGTTTCTAGTGTAGGTTGCCTGTACAAACTTTATTTAATAATGGAATATGTTTTTTCAAAGGTTGAAAAATAAAGACCAGATGTCTGATTATTGGTGATTTGAACCTATATAAAATTCTCTTATGCTTTGCATGTCCCTACTTTATCTTATTTAATTGTATAGCTTGCAATCTTTTATCAATCTTGATTCTCCAAACCATTTGCATTCAATTTTCAAATTGGAAGTATTTTAAAAAGAACATAAAAAAATAAAATCTTTTATGAACAAATTTTAAAACCACTTCACCCATGTCGGTTAAACAAAGTCATCCTTATTTTTCTTACAATAACTATTTTTTGTAAAATACGCTTTAACTAATAGAGAAAACATGAGAACAATGTTTCCTACAATTAAGCTAAAATGTCACTTAATAAATATCACTTAAACAATGCTAATTTCTCTAACACCGAGAGACAAAACATTTTAATGACTATCATTGATGCTAGAACATACACATATTGTACTATATGATTTGAAATAGCTAGATGGTTCAAGAACCTTAAGAAAGTTTTACTAAATCAATCTTTACACACCAAAATGATCAAATTTCATCATCACATTTTTTTTATCCCACTATGGATAACCAAGAAGTCACATAACCAAAATTCGTCTACCATGAATTCTTGCATATTAAGTATATTGAATCTTTTTCTTTCTAGTTGCTTTATATATCTTCATCTATTGTCATAGATGGTCTTGTTTAAACCGTCCATTTTTCGTTTATCTAAATAGCTAATAATTTGATTGTAAATTGCATTTTAATGTGTGTGTAGTTGCCTAAAAATAAAACTTATTAGTAAGCAAAAACGAGATCCGATCCAATCTTGTGTTTTTTCTTCTCTACAAGCTCAATATGACCATCAGTTTGTAGGTAAAAACGACAAAACGTAAAACTACACACGATAGTTTTAAATGTTTATTAAAGCTGAATAACACAACAAATTAACTTAACGATATTTTCCATAAAATATTGCATAATTCAGGTGCTTTAAGTTATAACGAATATGTGAGAATGCACTGGAACTAGAAAATCGAAATGAGTTCTCCTACGTTGATCGTGGACATTTGAAGGGCAAGAAAAGAAGGTTAATCAGAAAATGCATTGATATGAAGAGATAACGTAGAATCTTTGTGAATTTCGTGTATATAAAATGATGAATTAATGGTACACGGGCACGCCTAAGAGAATATGTTAACTTTAAGGTGATGCTACGTGGGGACCCAATTCAATAAGACAAGAGATTTGTGGAGCATTAACATGATTATTGGAAGTGTGAGTATGTATTTGCCTCAACAGGAATAAAGGGCTTTGCCTTTTATGCTGTAGGAGACTACGCCAAACAAATATATTGATTTGGATTGAAAAGCCTAAAACTTTGGGATGTGAATTAAATAAATATCTTTAATGCTCTATTCTAATCATCATTTTCTCAATCGAAAATGAATAGCACACCACTTAAAGAACCTCAAACTTGGAAAATGCATATCATGAGATTCCCAATATATTCCACTAACTTCATCAAAGCGAGAAGTGGAATGGTACTTCAAAATCTATTACTGTCCTTTCTGCCCAATTAAGTTACTTGCCACGAAAAAACGATCTTATTGGATTCATCCTTTAGAACAGTGTTAGTGATAAGTATATAATACATTCCTTAACCAATATTTATTTCCTTTCTTTTATTATGAACTCATACAAAATTCACCTACCAACAAAGTGTATGTTAAAGAATTATGATTAAAGTACGCTGTAGTATTTTCTCTTTTTTAAAAAAGAAAAATTATGCAGAAATATATCATTTCTGAACAAGTTGTTTCTATTGGATTATTAGTAGGACGAAAACCATGAGAATTAAATACTTTTAGTCAAAATTTATTAGACATGTAGTTTGTTTAGTAGTTACTGTATTTATACATCATATTCTTTGTATAATTGCGTACGGTTATATAGCAATTTTATAATTATCTCTTGATTACGTGAACTGTGAAGGCTGAAAATCACATTTGAAAAGAAAAATATTCTCCCCCTATAAATGAGACCTACCAATTCACAAGTATGGGATTTTTTTACACGCATAAGTATGGTATTCTTTATGGCAAAATGTCTTTAATTAAAGTAATTTTTTTCATAAATAAATATTCAATTGTATCAGTTAAAAACCATTCAATTTAATTTCTGAAAAATTAGTAATTAATTTTTAAAATTATAATATTATAAATTATAAATGTAATACAAGTGTGAGTCCTTCGAGATTATGTAGAAAAATTGATCATAGATTGAATAAGAGAAAAAACTAACTTATTTAGAGGAGCAAGGGAAGAGTTTCATCAAGTCCCATATATAGGATACAAAATATTCTTACCTAAAAGATGTGTGGATCATCCGAGAAGACAGATGACACGAAAATATTGATAATTGATCAATCAAGAGGGGGAACTATTTTGAGAAAATTCTCCGTTCAAATTAGTAAGAACATAAAATATATGAATATGTAAAGTGAGTATGAGAGAAATAAAGTATATACTTAGTATGAGAATGTGTGACATCCCATTTAAATTAGGGTAGAATCTACTAAACTAAATCATCACATAGTTATAATAATGAGAAGTAATCATAATGAACATAGAATATAAGAAAGGTAACTATTACAGTCATCCAAGAGTATACTGTGAAAGCAAGCTTGGGCATACTACTATGCCATAACAAAAGCAAAGGAAGGCCAACAATTTTACAGAAGACGATGCTCCTTTAGAGCATGAAATTACTAAAAGGCACTAGGGCCATAGAACTGCTCCTGAGAGTCACACATACTGATCCCCTAAGCTGCACTACTGCTACCACCAGGCCTACTCCCAGGATTTCCCCCATCTGCTCCCACCAAGGGTGATCATCGCAAAAGAGAAAACATAACAGGAACATATACAAAAATGCAAGGGTAAGCTAGTGTAATATAAATCTTATCATGGTATAACGAACAAGTACTTGAACATTCCATAGCATGCAACACAGCACATAGAATCATGTTTGTAGCAAACAAGCAGGACACTATGACTCAATTATCCGGATAAATATACTAAGATCGGATTCACTGGACGCTTGCACTCGTGGTGGCCTCTACTTCTCTGCAGAGCCATTGCCAATGGGTTTCACCCTACCACGCACAAGGTTAACCTTCAAGCATCTAAGGCCATTATCCTACCAAAGACTAAGGCCTCCCGCCACTCTCACCACTTGGGTCAGTTTGCTCTACCTGAGACTCATTGACCCTTTAGAGTTTCGGGATGCGATCCTTACTTGAATCCATATCTTAATATATACACTACACACCACCATGAGATCTCCCCACGAGACTCATGGAATTACGCCTATCACATACAATTTTCATGTCTCTCATGCCACAACCACCACTTTCATCTCATACATTCAATTCTCATTTCACCCAACCATTATGTACAATTCCATGCCATCACTCATACCAAACATACCAATTCCAGTGCATATAATATATATATATATATATATATATATATATATATCAGGAAATCATGCATATTCAAGTCATATAGCCAACACACAGATAAATCAAAGGAAATAGACCCAAACCTGACCCCTTTCTCGCTTAGGCTAATT
>Ga0214543_1006761_pt1 | contig 20200 bp, 15 predicted proteins | sample CNSS2metaG_FD_160094 | JGI IMG/M metagenome (GOLD analysis project Ga0214543, IMG submission 160094) | Root nodule microbial communities from cowpea collected in UCLA plant growth center, Los Angeles, California, USA - CNSS2 | ecosystem: Host-associated > Plants > Roots > Nodule | place: USA...
TTAGCCCCCTTTCTCATTCAAGAGTTTTTATCTTTGGAACCAATAGGTCTACCACGCTTCAAACGTGTTCACATGAGTTTTTCAACCCTTTTTTTTTCGCATCATAATAACTGATCATGTCAAACAAAGAAAGGAAACAAAAACTTAAAAATTCTTTAATAACTGATAGAATTTTACCGATCCAAGTAAATCTATTGACAAAACAATATTTATCAACAAAACTTTAAACGTTAAAGACAGATTTGATAATATCAATTTTTCTTGAAGTAAAATAAAAAAAGAAATCAAGGACACCAGAATTAATTCCATAATTAAAGGGATCTTGTTGTTCTCAAAGAAAATACATGAATAAACAGAAGTCACACATTACAATTTTCTTTATGAATCTAATCAGGGAATTTTCCATTGGCGCAGGCTCTCTTTCCAAGTCATTTGATTCACCATATATCAAATAGACACCTGTGTTCTTGATCACCAGCTCATGGCCAAAAGTCACAAAAATCTCCACCTTGTCTCCAGATCTTAAATTTGACATTATGTTATCCCAATCTTCATCATTAAAGGAAATTATTGTGCCATGGTTGTGCATCTGTAATGTGCACTTTGTGTAATTAACAATTAAGACACTTGTGAAACATTCGGTCGTCACGATTCCAGGAGTTGATAAATAAACAACACTGAAAACCATTCCCTTCATGTCTCGATCTTGAGGAACACTGAAAGAAACAGAATGTCCCTCACCTATATGGGCCAACCAATAAGGATCATTGTCACTTGGAAGAGAAACATCACATGACTCACTGCTTCCCAATACCTGTATCATGAGATTAAAAGCTTACTCATTTATCCAATTTTGTTACTCGAATTCCAATCTGCAATCATTATTTTTGTCGTTAAAAAATTACAAAATGAGCATCTGTAATCAACAATAATGTTATACATAATTAAAATATACCGATAGTAATTAATCTAAAGAAAACTGGTTAATAGTTTTATTTGTACATATCACCATCATATCGGGGTTTAATATGCATTTTTGTTTTCATCTCTTTCAGGTTATATTTCTAAGATCATTGGAAATGCCGGACCAGCCCCTCCGAGTCTATGGGCCTGTTTAGTCCGATCGGATCATTGGGTTTTCCCGACTTTTTCGGGTCGTCAGGTCTATGGATGTCAAACAAATCCGTACCGACGGGTATCCGTAGATAAAATCTGTAATGAGTAGGGAATAAATATTGTAAATGGATATTCACGGGTAACGGATACGGATATTTTTAATACCCCCATGTTAACGGGACGGGTGCGGTATCATAATATTCATACTGGTGGATACCCGTACCCGCTATACTCTAATTTAAATTAAATAAAAATTAAAAAACATTATTAAAATATTAACATATTGATTTTTAATGAGTTATTTTTTTATCAATTAATTTAAAAAAAAATCATTTCTTTGTAAACTTGTCATTCAACACTATTTAAATAGGTTATTTGGACTTTATTTAAAATTTATGAATGTTATGTATTGTATTTTATTTGAATTTATGATTAAAATATGTTCTTAAATATTTATTTTTATTTTGTGTAAATACCTGCGGGTACCCATGGATATTAAAAAATTATGCGAGTACCTACATAACGGATACCCGATGGATATGGATACGAGTACGGGGCGGATATATATCCAGCGGATAGGATACGAGGGAGCTACTACCTATATTCTACCGCCCCGTTGACATCCCTAGTCAGGCCAGACTGACTCGTCCAGGTCGTCGGGCCCTCCCGACCCGTTTAGGTTGTTGGACGCAATGAGTCGTCCGAGTCGTCAGGCCTACCCAGCCCGTGCTGGTCGTCGGGCCTACTTGGTTAGTACAGGTAGTCGAGCACGGCCCATTCAAGTCTGGATGTAGCCTAGTTCATCTCAACATTTAGTCTAACCCAACTAAAAATTTAAATTTAAATTTTGGATTGGATTTTTTGGATTATCCATATTTGAAAATCTTGATTTAGAGAATGAATATGCAATCCATAAAATATATAAAATGTAAATTAGATTAAAATCCAAATTCATTAAAATGGATTTTAAATGAATTGAATTTTTAATAAAATTGATTTAATGAATTGGATCGAAACAAAAGTGTGGATCGAATTAAGAAAATTAGATTTTTTGTCGACCCTACTAAGTGAAAAGAGAGTTAAATAAGTACCTCAGATATGCTATTGCTGACACTATTTATGAACGTATTGTATCTTCCAACACCAATCAAAGAAGACCGGAAGTGATGCTTTGAAATTCTTGATTCTGAAATATTTACACCATATTCGACCAGAATAGTTTTCACTTGCTTATATAATTGAAAGTTGGTGTCACATTCCACCAAAATACTTCGAAGATTTGCAAGGCTGCTAAGCAATGGCGCAATATCATTCCAGCTATTATCCTCCATATCCATGCAAAGCGGATGAATATAAGTTAGTGGATTCATTGTTGGTGACATCCGTGACCGAATGATATAAGGAAAAATAGTAGGCCACAATTGTTCAAATCGACGTAGGGATATGTATCCAATGTTTTTTGACCTTACAATTGAAAAAGGCACTTCTTTCACAACTTTCCATTGATTAAGATGGACTTTTAGCCATGAAAAAACCTTCAAGAAGATAATTTTATAGATTATTAAAGAAGAAAATAAACAAAAAAATGAAATAGTTATAAGTAGAAATAGATAATATTTTTATTTTAATTAAGCTATGAGTTTTAAAAGAAAATGACACATTTTAGAAACCTGTACTTTTTTCCAGTGTCGAAGACAACTGTGTCTTAAATCAATAGATATCGCACCATACAGATAAAAGATGAAACTTAGGTCGGTATTCTAGTTTCACCTGTCTTGATCTGCGTCTTATCTCTGAGAGATAAAGTTCGAAGCAACATCTTCTCGTCACAGGAAATGTAATCTGAGATGAAAAGATCAAAGATAAATAAATATATTGCGTATAAGAAAGCAAACACTTCCTAAAGAAGTTTCAAAACCGTATATAAAGAATGTTCTTACAATAATCCTTACCAGTGCATCCTCTCTTGTGTAATACATAATTTTTCTTCCCATTTCTTGTAGCAAAGGATGTACTACAAATTTGTTGTTTGCTTTAAGTTTTATGAGGCAACGCACTATGAGAACTCTTATTCCACTATCAACGTCTACTACAAAATCCTTTAGGATCTTCGTAACATAAGCTCTGTCTTTACCAACAAAGAAACAACATACTTGAAGGAATAAATCCTTTTCCATTTGCTTGTCTAAACCGTCGAAGCTTATTTTCAATTTCTGTTCAACATCGTGCTGGGGAATTTCCTGTAATTTAGACACTACAATTTCCCATTCTTCTTTCATCCTTTTAGATAAATAAGTTCCGATGACTTCAAGAGTTAGAGGTAGTCCTCCACATAAGTTAACTACTTTTTTTGCAATGTAAATGTAAGTTTTTTTTGGTTTTGCTTCTCTAAATGCATGCCAACTAAGAAGCTCAAGGGATTCGTTTGCACTCATTGGCTTCAGCCGAAAAACAGAATCAACATGATGAATCCTCAGTAGGTCTTCATCTCTTGTTGTAATGATTATTACAGTTCCTTGACTGAACCATGCACGACTTTTCCTTAGGTCTAATAATGGTGAGTAGTCATTCATATCATCAAGTACAATGAGAACCCTTTTACCAGACAGTCTTTTCCGAATCATACTTGTTCCCATTTCATCGCTACGTATGTCCACCTTTACTTTTAGGACATCTGAAAGAAGTTGTTCTTGTAAACTAACATGACTTCTTGTTCGACTAACTTGTGCGATATCTTCAATAAAACTTTTCTCCGTGAATGTATCATGAATTTGATTATAGATGGCTTTGGCAAGGGTGGTTTTACCGGATCCTCCCTCTCCGCATATCCCTATTATACAAACTTCCCCGGATTTATTTTTTATAGTTCGAACAAGATCTTCCACGTTGGGTTGTAATCCAACTGGAAATTTCGTAGCAGACAACACTGATAAATTGAGAACGGTCTTAACAATTTTGTCTACTAGTTCAGCATCGCTCCTTCAAGTTAGTAGCCATTGCAGAATAAGTCATCTAATACCAAAATTAAGTCACAATCTTAAAATACGTTTGATTGAATGATTTATTTACCTGTAATTGCTCTCGTCCCATCCAAATAAATTTGTTGCTTTGGTGAGTGCGTGGCTCCACCTGTACACGCAAGCCACCTGTGCTTGTCTTGAAAAATTTTGACCCACAGTTGCTCGGAAGGCTTTTCCAAAATCACCCTTCTGAAGACGTACATCAGATGGCTGAATTTCGTAATACACGGGCAGAACATGTTTGTAATAAGTTCGGTGCCATTGAATGATTTGTTGAAGCTGATCAAGGCACCAGGCAGATTGAGAATAGGTTTTTGTGAAAACAACAATTGCTACCCGACACAGATTCATAATAGGTTCTTGGGTGTGCATTGGTTCATGGTGAAGGAAAGTGGTGAATCCAACACTAGTGAGGGCAGAATCTAGATGGGAAACAAATTTCTTACGAATGTCGTCTCCAGTAAAGTTGATGAGCACATCGTACATCCATGGAAGTTTAGATGATGAAGACTCAAATTCCATGGAAGGAATTGATGAGGCCATGAAGTATTACAAGAGAAATCATCAATGAGAGTTACACAGTGAGATTGATGATCTTTAAGTTAAGGACACATTCAATGAAATCAAGCGGAAGATTAATACTTCTTTACAGTCATGAAGCGCGTTAAGACCATCACAGAACCCATTTTACTTTAGCCATTTGCCAAATTATACCAACACCCACTTATACCACTTATAACAACTATGAAATTTCTTTTCTCTTTTTCTTTTTTTTAAAGTACATATTAACTTTACCTTTTATTTTAGAATTAATACACTGCCTCTCTTTTTACATTATGGACATATGCCTTTAAGTGTTAAAGACATTCTCTTTTGACATTACTGATATATCTTTAAAAGAAAATATTTAAAAGAGGTCATTGTAATTATTTCTATTCACTTTGAATTCTTGGTTGCTGGTACATGCTAAACTCTAAAAAGCATGAACGTTGCATTTGTTTCTAATAGAATATTGTTGATGATGGTGAGTGCGCATCATCACTGTTTTGTTTATGCTATAAAATAGGAGAAAAAGAAAGGGAAAGGTGGTGAGATAGATGGTCCTATGTACAAGCAGAAACTACGGAGAAGGACGGGTGGAAAATGGGTTTTAATGCGTTGCTCTTATTTACACTGTACATACACAGATATGAAATCATTTCAATTTTCCTTTTGACATAATAATGTGAGAAATTTAAATTGAGAGTAAATAACTCTAATTTCAAATTGGATTTTTTAGAATTTCAATATATAACCAAATGGATAAATATCGTTATGCTCAACTTTTCCTTGCCAATTTTAAAAGAGGTAGATGGTGTTTTCTAAAATGCACATAGTGTTGCATATTTTTCTCACACCGTAAAAGTAATTATTGGAATGAATTGGAATTTTAAAGATCCGATTCAGATCCAATAGAAATCCAAATAATTATTGGATCGAATTTTGGATCCAAATATGTTTTTTTTAAACTAATTTGATTTCTTTTTAAATCTATATCAAAATATTTGAATCAAGTTTTACAATTTAAAATCTAAATTTTTTTATGAAAGTAATTTAAATTGAATTTTGTAAAATTTTTATTGTCAATCCAATAGAATCCATCTCGATTATTCGTTCGAGACAACTCATCTTGATTTACGACTTAGGCTAATCCATCTAGACACTCGGTCTAGGTCCTACCATGTTAACATTCGATTTGAGTAGTTTGTATTAATCTTCGGTCTAAGGCAGATAAAATAAATTATTTGATTGGATAATATTAAATTTTAATTTAATAAAATAGATTTTAAATAAATTGAATATTTAATAAAATAGATTTCACATGAATTGAATCGGAGTAAAAATAGATCGTTTGGCATAAATGGATCTTTTGTCCAACCCTACAGAACTAATAGATAAACGAGGCTAACATGATACAATTGTGCCTATGCGTAGTAAAAAGGCAAAACATGATTTAGGTGCTTAGGTTTCCTCAAGGTAACGTGGGTCTGTGTCCTTTAGATGACCTTTGTTGACTTTGTTTGATAGTTGATGATAAGGAAAAAGCAGAGGATGCATCCTACGAGCAACTAGATGATTTCGTTAAGGTGTCTCCTTTTTCAACGATGGTGTAAAAAGTTGACTCCATAAACAAAACCTTTTAACTAGGGAGAGACCATCTGCCTCAGGCCAAACTTTTGACATCTCATAAAAGTCTCTCCCCGTATCTTCAGTGGTCATGTTACGCAATTTCCTTACTCAAGTACTTTTCCTTATGTTGTTCTTCTTATATTTCTTTTTCCCATATATAGCATATTTTGGCCTTCTTCTCAAAAGATTATTTGATACTATGTAAACAAACATAAACACCAATCTAAGTGATGAAAGACGTTATTATGAAAGAAAGTGACGGAAAAGATGGTGAAGGATGTTCGTAAGAGAGACAACATTTAAGAGATATGGAATACCTATAGATAGAGGTAGATGTGTAACACTAAATATCCATTTATAACACTATAAATATAGAGGTATACTGAATATTCATTTATAACACTAAGTATATATAAAGATGACTTAATTAGCATATATAATTAATAAATGCACTAATTTCATAGAAGTCAACAATATTTTTGACTTACCAACATATTTGTTTTCCAATTGTTGCACCAATGAGATACACTAATTAATGATGCTGAGAAGTTTCCAGTTTCAGAACATATGAAACGTGATTTAAAAAATGATAGTAGAAGTAAAACAAACGAGAAAACTAAGTGCATTAGGATCAAGTCCAGAAGTGACCATTAATCGATAAACTATACATGACAGATTCAAAAGCAGCAAACTAAGTACACCCGAACAATGTACTCTACAATCTCCTGCACTACATCCCAACAAATACAACTACAATATCATTTTGAACATTGTCCTTAAATTATTTAAGTGACAACCTAAATTTAAAGTTGTAGTTAATGACAAATTGTCATCAAACCGAACTCCCCATCAAGCTCGTAGGTCATAACATGTTTACCCAACACACATGACCCAAGGAGGCACAAAAAACATGAGAGGGTCAGAGGATCATGACCCAAGAGCTTCAACACAAGGATTAAGGATTTTCGGTGTGATATTCGTGTTAGGAACAAGGTAATAAAGGAAAGAATAAAGGAGAGAAAAATAGACACAGATAATTTAATGTGGTTCGGCATACAATGTGTATGCCTACGTCCACGACTAAATTAGGAAGTATTTTTATTTCTGGTGTATCTCAAAGCTTTACATAGGGTCTCTTATATAGTAAAACAGAGAATCACATCTCACAATTCTAAGCAATGTGAGACTAAATCAAGCACCATAATACTAACAATTCTCTCACTTGGGGTTTGATTTACATTACCACCTAGTGTAGTGCCTTCATCATCAATTTTCTCGAAGGCTAGTTGAGGCAATGCAAAGCTTCAACTTAGTTGTTGTGACAATCTTGGTCAACATATCAGTTGGATTCTCTGCACCTGGAATCTTCAACAAAAACAAGTCTCCATCATTTATCAAGTTTCTGATAAAATGATACTTCAATTCAATGTGTTTGCATCTAGAATGAAGAATTGAATTTTTAGCAAGACAAATGACACTTTGACTGTCACTGAACAACGGAGAGTCATCTTGTTGTTTTTCTAATTCTTTTAGAAGGTTCTTTAACCATATCATCTCCTTCGCTGCTTTTGAGATAGCTACATACTCAACTTCAGTGGTTGAAAGGGAGACTCTTCCTTGAAGTTTGGACTTCCAACTAATAGTTGTTCCACCCAACGTAAAAATGTAACTTGTTGTGCTCTTTCTACCATCCAAATCACCTCCCAAATCTGCATCAGAAAACCCCTGTAAAGTGAGATTACTTTTTCTAAAAGACAAATGCATCTTTGAAGTGCCCTTAAAATATCTCAATATCGACTTCACACCTTCCCAATACTCATTTCCGGGATTTGATAGAAACCTCCTCACAACTCTCACTGCGTGTGCTATGTCAGGTCTGGTGCAAACCATAGCATACATCAAGCTCCCTACTGCAGATGCATATGGCACTTTAGACATGTGACTTTCTTCTTCCTCTGCCTGAGAAGATTGCCTTTTTGATAACTTTAAGTGAGTTCCCAAAGGTGTATTCCTGGTTTTAGCATTTCCAACATTAAACCTGCTAAGCAATTTTTTTATATATTTTTCCTGAGATAAGTTTAGAATACCTTCAAATCTATCCCTGGATATTCTCATACCAAGAATTTGTTTGGCTGGACCAAGATCCTTCATTTCAAAATTTTTTATCAATTATTTCTTCAACTTGTCAATTTTCTGTCAATTGTTTCTTCAACTTGTCAATTTCAAAATAAACCAGATTTATTTAAATTAATTATTATTGCTATGTTTTAATTATCTATTACATTTTTCTTAATTTTTAACGACAAATATTGATTGTAGAAGACAACTTAGAGAGAAAAATTAGATAAATGACTAGGCTTTTTACTTTATGGTACAGGTACCGGCAAGTCGCGAGTCTTGTGATGTTTATCTTCCAAGTGACAACCATCCTTATTGGTTCGCCCAAGTGGGTGAGGGATATTTTGGTTCTTTCACTGTGCCTCCGGATCGCCACATGAATGGATTGGTTTTGTCTGTTGTTTATTTATCAACTCTTGAAATCGTGACCGTTGAATGTATTAGAAGGGTCTTAATTGTTAATTACACAAAGTGCACATTGCATATACACAAGCATGGCACAGTAATTTCCTTTAATGATATAGATTGGCATGGTATAATGTCAAATTTTGTTACTTTTTATCACAGATCGGAGGTCCAGAACACAATACACTATCTTATATGTGATGAATCAGATTACTTGAGAAAAGAGCTAGAGTCAAAGATGAATTCTCTTAGATTTATAATGAAAATTGTAATGTGTGACTTATGGTAAGTCATTTATCTTCTTTGAGAACAATAGATCCATTCGTGAGTATAGTTCTGTTTTCATATTTCTATATTGTCTGATAATTGAAGACATCTCATATATCTTGTTAAGATCAAATAATCGAACATTGTGTACATTAATTAGACAATAAAATAATATTAAGATTAGACAACTTATTAAATAATGTTAAGATTAGACAACTTGATGTCATTGCAATAGTTGATTTATTGTCACGGTTAGAGTTAGTAGGCCCACTTTGTTTTTCTCCTATATCTTTGAATATCTTTCAAAGCTATATAGCCTCACTTGTTGCTTCAGCAGTTGTCATGTATTCTGCTTCAGCAATTGATTATGCAATTGTGGCTTGCTTCTTTGATGGCCAAGAGAATATTCCCGATCCAAGTGAAAAGTATATTGGTATAACCAAGCAACTTGGATTCCTATGAATTTATAACATATTTCATACTATTTTGTTTATTGTAGATATCTTAAAATTATTTTGCCTACGCCAAAAATGACTTAGTGTTTGCATGAATCTAAGCGAACATGATGTCTGGTTGTGTAGTTGTTAAATAAAGTAGACTTCTAACTAGATTCTTATACCGAGATGAATTGCTTTTGGTGCTCCGACCACCTTGTAGTTTGTCGTTTGTCACTAGTGTTGTGCTTACAGGTTTGCACTGTTAAGATAATCTTTAAGTGGTTTTTTTATTTGCAATATAGGGTAGTTAATTTTATTTTAGCTGCAGTTTTGTTTTAATAAACTAAGTCAGATTTGGTTTGTTGTTTGCTGAAATATCGCAAATATTGCTACTGAAATAACGCAAGTGATATACGCGCTGAAAGTAGTTATTTTGTTGTAGTGCATACGGCTACTTAAAAGCCTATTCTCATTCAATATAATATACAGTGAAGTATAGTGTTTTCATTCTTCCTATTCCAGAGTGTGCGTCATGTCCCCTCGATATTTTATTCAACAATCACGTTTTATGTGTACTGCATGTCTCGTAGCATTCTATTGTGTGTGTGCGTGAGTGTATTTCCCAACAAAGTGGTATTAGAGCAAGCTCTCAGTATCGAGTGAGAAAAAAAAGGGAGAGAGAGTGAAACAGTGAGAAAAAAAGTGTGCGCTTGAGTGCTTTGGGAGAAAAAAAAGAGGAGAGATGGCAAAAGTTGTGAATGGTATGACAGTGCCGCAATTGAAGAAGAAAACCAATTATGATAATTGGTGTCTATAGATGAAGAACCTCCTGGGATCCTAAGACATTTGGGATATAGTGGAGAGCGGATACGAAGAACCCGCGGAGGACGCAAATCAGACGGTGGCCCAGATTGTCGTGTAGAAGAAGATGCGAGTGAAAGACAAGTCAACTTTGTATTTTTTGTACAATGTTGTGGACGAGTCAGGCTTCGAGAAGATTGCAAACGTTGCATCTTCAAAGTAAGCATGGGATATTCTAGAGGTTGCATACAGAACGAACGACCGAGTCAGACAAGTCCGACTTCAAGCTCTAAGAGAAGAGTTTGAAGGGTTGAAGATGAAAGATAAAGAGAAGGTAACCGAGTACATAACTTGGGTAGAGAAAGTGACCATCCAACTTGGTAGGAATGGAGAGCCAATTCCAGCAAGCCGGGTTGTGGAGAAAATCTTGAGATCATTGATAGATGATTTTAAGAGCATTGTATGCACCATCGAGGAGTCGAAGGACCTGTCAGTTCTCTCAGTGAAAGAAGTTGTCGGGTCATTGGAGGCCATGAACAAAGGAGAAGGAAGAAGCACGAACTGCGTGATCAAGCACTAAAGGCGTAACTTGATTTGGATGAGACTCGGAATACTCAGAGCTGAGGTCCTGGAGGCAGAGGACGAGGTGGCCAAGGTCAAGGTGGATGTGACCGAGATGATGTTGAAGAGAGCACAGATCAGACTAGGCAGCAGAATTGGCATGGTCGTGGTCAAGAAAGGGGCCAAGGAGATTGGTCTAAGTCAGAAGTGGAATGCTTTAGGTGTGGCAAGTACGGCCATTACGCAAGAGAATTCAGATCGGTCATATAGCAAAATATTGTCAATAAACCTCCATTGTAGACGCGAGTATCACGACACACCACCTCTGCAACACGAGCATATCGAAAATCATCGTCGCGAGAATGAACGTGTCAGCGCCTGCATCGCGAGTTCAGCCTCACTGCGAGCTACCATTGAAATCACTTGCACCTTGAAACATCATCTTGATGCTCATAGAAACCCTAATCGCGCCACCAAGCACCTACAAGGAGCAAAATGCGCAACACGTTGTGGTGGCTCTGAATCGTGCAACAGAGGTTTGATTTGGGGATGAAGAGGAACAATGTTGCGATTCACGATTTGGGGACCTAAATCAGACATATGGCCTTAGTTCAATTAATAACCGAGGCCTAAAGTGCATATTGCCTCGGTCCTATTCCACCCGAGGCCAAAAGCTCATATATATGGTCTCGGTTCAATTACTAACCAAGGCCTAAAGTGCATACTACCTCGGTCCTATTCCACCCGAGGCCAAAAACTCTGCTGCCAATGGCATTTTGAAAATTTTGAGGAACTCTGATGCCTTATAGGCTTCGGTTGCCTTTTGACTGAGGCAGAAAAGCCCCTATAGGCTTCGGTTGACTTTTGACCTGAGGCAAAAAAGTTCAAAAAATTGCAAAAATGCCATCGCGTCCTTATAGGCTTCGGTTCTGCAATAACTGAGGCCTATAAGGCGATGTAAAAACAACAAATTGCACTAGTGTGATGAAGTCATAAAGTGAATACTAGCTCTGATGTGTGAACAATATACATATTGAATTCCAACTTGTCGCAACCAAAATCACGACACATGGGGAAGGTGTTAGCACCCCACAACGTCCGTCCTAAAATGGTGCCTTTAATTAAATGTGCAAAAGGATGTGATTTTCAAAATATTTATTTTTCCCCAAAAATGATAATAAATGAATTTACAAAAGAAACAAAAATATATTTTTTTGGTTTTTTGGGCCCGACGAGAATTAATCCTTGTAACATCCCTAAGAAATATTACTACTTTTTAATAAATAAATAGGAAATGAAAATAAAACCTCATTTAATATGATACCATTTCCTAAAACACGGGAATTTAAAAAAACTTTAATATAACTTAATTCATATGTTCGCAACTACAGTACCTCAAAATTCCACATAATAAGTTTACATCAAAAGTCTAAATATAAAACATCCTTTCAAAAACTCAGGTAGCCCCCGCACTCCACCTCTACGCATCTCCTGGCCCACTTGTCAAATCATCTGCTCCTAGATAACAAGTTATCCGATCATCGCCACACACACAGAGAAAGGGTGAGCTATGCACAATATATAAAAATATACATGAAATAAATATGCCACCCATCCCAAAAATAACATGACTAAATATTTATTTGTTTTCAAACTACCCATCCCTGATCTCATAGTCCTTCATGAGTCATATACATGAACTAGGTCTTGGGACTTCATTGTGCTCCCACGAAACTAACCCATTTGTGGTCCAACCCTATGAGTCTATCCTGCTCATAGTCCTGCCCTACAGACTCCTCGTTTGTAGTAAATCATCCAAGCCTTCTTAGCTTGGACCCTAGCACGCACGCAATCACCATACTATGGACTCCTCGCCCAATAGCAGCCGACGGGAACACCATAGTTCCTTGCCCATCGTGCGCCTGACGCATGTAATCACCATACTAAGGACTCCTCGCCACTTAACAGCCGACGGGAACTACACAGTTTCATGCCCATCATGCGTCCAACCACCAAGCACATCTTAGACCCCTATTGGACTTAGTCCTTCAAGCCCAACACCACCACCACATGCATATACTTCCTATACATAGGAAAGAGTAGACAAACTAAAACACAAAGCACATACAAACATGGCAATTCGCATAAACTCGTTTAAGCCAGGGACTCTCGCCCAAGCTAAACCCTTAGCCTCGCTTAGGCTAGTCCACATCGCTTGAGCGAGCTTAAAACAGTGGCTTCTCCACGTTATCTCGCTTAGGCGAGATCCTCTCGCCTGGGCGAGCCATACCTTCGCTTAAAATAACACACACACCTCGCCTGAACGAGGATTCAATGAGAAATGCATCAATTCAACTTCGTGAACTCGCTTAGGCGAGAGTGTCCATAGCTCAGAACTCAAACTTCTCGCTTGGACGAGAAGTCACGCTCAAAATGGTGCAAGTTTTCATCGCGACCTCGCTTGGGCGAGCCATTCTCGCCTAAGCGAGAATGTCTGTCGCTCAAATTACACCCAGGTCGCCTGAGCGAGCAGCGCGAGCCAAAACCAGAAATGAGGTTCTGCAACTCTCGCTTAGATGAGATGGACTCGCCCGAGCGAGACTTGCAGAGTTTCCCTTTTGTTCACGCACACAATTCACCAAAAACAATACCAAAACATCAACCAATCATTACCAGCACAATGTAATGGCAAAAATACATCAGAATCACACTTTATATCCAAATTAGACTACCAAGACACAATGTTCAAGCGTTCACAACCATTCCATACCAAAACCCCTTATTCCCAAAACATATAATGCATAAAAGGGTTTTGCAACCTATAACCATCCAACCAATTCATTAATTTGATTACACATACACGAATTCACCACAATCATCTTCCAATTGAGGAGGCAATGACACAAAACCATAATTCACATCATGAAATTTACCTACTCAAAATACAACTCCCCTAACCTGGAATTATTGATCAAAATTGAGAAAGACGAAGGACCCTTGATTCACAATTGCTTTTGCTTCTGCCCTTGCACCCTCAATTCAACCTCTCACTCTCCAAATTTTTGCTCTCCTCCCAAGCCAGAACAAACCAAAGTGAAGAAAACCTTTTTTTCTCCCAGATTCTACCTTTTATAGGTCTCCTAATATTGTCCAAAACTAAAACGAAAAATTGGGCTTTATAGTGTGTTTAATTCTCATTTAGGGGTCATTATAGGATGTTTTCCAGCCCCTTTTGGTTTACCTTTGCCCTTTCACATCCCCCCCCCCCCAAAACTACTCTTATCGAAGAAATAAAGTCTGCTTTATGTCCATCAAGGTTTGAACCCGTGACCCTCCACTCATAAGGTCAAAACATAACCATTTTGCCAATTCATATTTAGTGATACACTCCAATCAGTATAAGCTTACATTACCAATTCCATGCTCATACATATTATTAAAAATTAATAATAAAACCATAACACATAATTGGCATACGTAGGACTCGAATCCAAATATCTCACACAATCAAAGTACTCTCAACCACTTGAGCTAGTATTTTTCCACGTCACATCAAACAATAATTAATGTCATAACGACTCTTTCTACTCGCATTTATTAATTAATTAATTAATTTTCACGGGTCTTACAATCCTCGCTCCTATGTATCTCCATGTGAATGGAGAATCAGGGTTATGTAGTTCTTTATGAAAAACTATTTGGAAAAATATTTGAAAAAAATGATTTAATTATTATTTTTTAATAATTTTGAAAACTTTTTCATTCATTTTTTTAGTATTATTTTATTATTGATGTCACGCGACGCAAGCAGCCGGACAGACACTGAAAATAAATTATTTTTTTTTATCTTTTTTATCTTTTATAATTTTTCATATTTTTTTTAAAGTTATTTAAAAGTGGATGTGAATGTCACTATGACGTGAACACCCAAATAGATATTAAAAAGTAAACAAAGAAAGCTATTTTTTTATTCTTAAATTGGTATATATATTTTAGAAAAAAAAAGAACGAAAGTCTAAAATGAGTGTCATGCAACACGAGCGGTCAAGCAGACACCAAAGAAATAGGAAAAAAAAATTTATGATTTAAACAAAATAATGAAAATTAAAAAAAAAATCAAAAGAAAAAAGAAACTAACAATGACGTACCTTTTGCCTTTTCTTTTTTCTTGCCTCCTCTTATAATATTTTTGTTTTTTTTTTCAAGAGAAATAAAAAATGAGATTATCTGTGTGGGTGGTAATGAGAGAGAAAGAGAGAGTATAGAGAATCTTCTTCTTTTTTTTTTTTTTATTTCCTTAAATTTTTTTTTTTTTTTGAAAGAGAGATGAAAGATGAGGTGTGTATGTGGGAGTGGTGATGGGAAAGAATTAGAGAAGAGTATAGAATATTTTTGTCTGGTCCTTTTTCATATGACAGACTACGTATTTATATTCACATATTGCAATATCAATGCAATCTCAGCCTTAATTGTTATTAACAATATAAGAAAAGAATTGGTCATGATAGCAGCACATTATGGAAATCAAATCATAGCAAATCAGAGCACAAAATCAATCAAGATCAGTAATATTGATTCTAATTATATGAAGAAATATTGCTTTTAATTATTAGAATCATATCATCATATCACTAATTTCTCTATCAGAACAAAATGTGGTAGAAGACATGTTGAGTTGTTGGGCTCATGAAGAAGAATGTGATAACAAATTGCAGATTCCGCTCCAAGTGATTGTTTTCTACACCTGACCTTCCGCTTCCACTCTTGAACAACACCGTTACAAAAAAAAATCCACAATTTATCAAATATTCTCCAAAAACGGAAACAAAAATGCCTCCTTTCCATAGACAACAATGAATACCAAGACTTTGTTGCAATGGGTAAACCCAATACTTTTTTTGTTCCACCAACGGAGAAATGATGATCCCTGTCGAAAAATAACTTGGGGGACAGAGGAACAACAAACTTGGGGAATAGAGGAAGAAGAAACTTGGGGGATGAAGGAAGAAGACACTTCGGAAATGGAGGAAGGAAGAAGAACAAACCTTGGGTTGGGATGGAAAAAGAAGAAACTGCTCTCCACTTCTCTCACGAGTTCCACTCCTCTCTCTTTCCTTATTCTTCACCTAGTTCTGTCACGAATCAACTTCCCTTTCTCTCGTGATTTCAAGCATGACCAACGTGAAAATTGTTCAAAAGAATTAAAATTGAAAAAAGATTATCACATCAGAAGGTAACGAGAGAAGTTGCCAAATAATGGTTCTTAGTACATGATTTTCCTATTTAAAAAGTAGGCTTAAATGGCCTTTTGGTCCTAGTTTTGGACGACTTTTTTCACTTTGGTCCTACTTTTGAAAATGTTTTCAGTTTGGTCCTACCTTTCGTAATTTGTTTTCAATCGACTCCTTTTCGTTAACTCCGTCTAAATCGTTAACGGAACAGTGTCAGCGTGGTGATTTTATGTGACGTGGATACTATTCAGTGACATGTCCGTTTGCACTGTCATAGCCCAAATTTTAAATTGAAATTTAGGGTTTCATTAAAGTTTAGCTGAAAACGAATGTCTCGTGGGGCATCTTCATCTTCTTGCAATAGCTGGGTTCACCGAACATGCAATTCCTGTCATGGTGGTTCTAGGGTTTCAGGCTCACCCCCAATTTGCAATTGCGGAGACATTGCAGTGGTGTGCACAGCTAGAACTACACAGAACTTGGGTAAACCCAATCAATACTGACCAAAAATAATACCCTAAAGCAGGACATACCTCCGCGATGAAAACGTTTTTCCCTCCGCAACGATTGTCCAAAGATGAGCGACGAACTAAGAAGACAGAAATTGATCTGAAAGGCCAAATTTCAGAATTTCAAAGAGCGACGACAAAGTCCCCAATTTGACCCCTAAATCCACAATTCTACATAAACAACCCTAAACCTAATTTAATCCAACTTAAACCCTAAAATGAATCTGCAATTTCAATTAAACGGTCAGCACAGTGCAAACGGATACATCACTGAACAGTATCCACGTCACACAAAATCACCACGCTGGCACTGTTTTGTTAACGATTTAGACGAAGTTAAAGAAAAAGAGTCTATTGAAAACAAATTACGAAAAATAGGACCAAACTGAAAATATTTTAAAAATAGAATCAAAGTGAAAAAAGTCGTTCAAAACTAGGACCAAAAGACCATTTAAGCCTAAAAAGTATACCGAAAGTTTTTGTGTATCTAAGTATTATCTCTTGACGCATTATTGCTTTTTCTTCCAACACTTTATGACGTCACCAATTCCTTCCACGGAAGTTGCCTCTTCAACCACCAAACTTCCACGGAAGTACGATGTGCTCATCAACTTCAATGGAGAAGAAATCTGCAGGAAATTTGTTTCTCATCTCGATTCTGTGCTCTCTGATGTTGGACTCACCACTTTCCTTCACCACGACAATGGAGTGAAACCAATGCACGAACCTATTCCCAATCTGTGTCGGGTAGCAATAGTTGTTTTCACTAAAACCTATTCCCAATCTGCTTGGTGTCTTCATCAGCTTCAACAAATTATTGAATGGCACGAAACTTATTTCAAATATGTTCTGCCCGTATATTACGAAATTCAGCCATCTGATATACGTCTTCAGAAGGGTGATTTTGGAAAAGCCTTCGAAACAACTGCACACCAAACATTTTCAGCACAACAACTGGAACATGGCATGTCAAGGTGGAGCCACGCACTCACCAAAGCTGCAAATTTCTTTGGATGGGATGAGAGCAATCACAGGTAAATCACTCATTCAATCAACCGTGTTGTGATTCTAACTTGTTGATACATTATTTCTTCTTTCTATTGAATTTGAAGAAGTGATGCTGAACTAGTGGACAAAATCGTTAAGAGCGTTCTTAATCTACCAATCTTGTCTGCTACTAAATTTCCTGTTGGATTACAATCCAACGTGGAAGATCTGATTCGAACAATAAAAGATAAATCCAGCGAAGTTTGTATAATAGGGATAACTGGAGCGGGAGGATCTGGTAAAACCACCCTTGCCAAATCCATCTGCAATAAAATTCATGGGACATTCAAGAAGAAAAGTTTCATTGAGGATATTGGACAGGTTAGTCGAACGATAGGGCATCGTCGTTTAGAAGAACAATTTATTTCAGATGTCCTAAAAACAGAGGTGGAGATACCTAGCGATTATATGGAAAGTAGAACGATTCGAGAAATACTTACTGGGAAAAAGGTGCTCATTGTACTTGACGATGTGACCGAGGATTTTACATTGTTAGACCTATGGGAATGCCGTGAATGGTTAAGTGGAGGAACTGTAATAATCATTACAACAAGAGATATAGACCTACCTAGGATTCTTAAAGTTGATACTGTTTATGGGATAAAGCTAATGAATGCAAACGAGTCCCTTGAGCTTCTTAGTTGGCACGTATTTAGAGAACCAAAACCAAAAGAAGAATACAATGACCTTGCAAAAAGTGTAGTTACTCATTGTGGAGGATTACCTCTGGCTCTTGAAGTCATTGGAAATTGTTTATTTAAAAGTGAAAAAGAAGAATGGAATAGTGTATTGTTAAAATTAGAGCAAATTCCCCTGCACAATGTTCAACAGAAATTGAAAATAAGCTTTGACGGACTACGCAATCAAATTGAAAAATATTTATTCCTTGATATATGTTGTTTCTTTGTTGGTGAGGGCAGAGCCTGTGTTACGAAGATTCTAAATGGATGTGAAGTAGATGCTGATAGTGGAATAAGAGTTCTCATAGAATGTAGTCTCATAAAAATTAAAAAGAACAACAAACTTGGAATGCATCCATTGCTACAAGAAATGGGAAGAGAAATTATTCGTGAAATTTCAAGAAAGGAATCTTGGATGAACAACCGACTATGGTTTGATGATGCAGAATATGTGTTGACAGATAATTTAGTAAGAACATTCTTTACATATGTTTTCAAACTTCTCTTAGAAGTGTTTGCTTTCTCATTTTAAATACATTTGTTTTTCTTTGCTCTTTTCATCACAGGGTACGGAAGGGGTTTTCAAATTGCGTTCAGTCAGAAGAGAACCATCAAGACTGCTGAAACACACAGGAAATTCCGATTACCTTTCTAAGAAATTGAGGTGGATCAGTTTGGATCGGTTTTCTTCAAAATACCTATCCGGAGACTTTTATCTTCATGATGCCATAGTGATTGATTTAAAACACACTGATCTTAAACACGATGATCCTCGACTTGTCTGGAAAGAACCTCAGGTTTTCATTACTTGCCCTTTTCTATTAAAACACAACATTTAACTTAAATAAATATAGTAACCTACTATTGTTTCATTTCTACTTTCTTCTCTAATGTTTGTCAAAAATACTATCTTGGTGTAGGCTTTGAGGTGGCTGAAGGTCCTTAATCTTAGTCACTCCATGTATTTAACAGAAATCCCTGACTTTTCTGGACTGCCAAGTCTTGAACAGCTCATTCTCAAGGACTGTACAAGATTGCGCAAAGTTCACCGATCTATTAGATGTCTCTGCAATCTTACACTTCTAAATTTGAAGGATTGTACAAGTCTAAGCAATCTCCCCATAGAGATATATAAGTTGCAATCTTTAAAAACTCTCATTCTCTCTGGGTGTTCGATGATTGACCTATTGGAAAAAGATGTAGTGCAAATGGGATCCCTCATAACTCTAATTGCTGAAAATAATGCTGTGAAACATGTGCCTTTTTCGATTCTAAGCTCGAAAAGCATTGGACATATATCCCTACGTGGATTTGAGAAATTACCACTTAACCTCTTTCCTTCTATCATTCGATCTTGGATGTCGCCAATAATGAATCCTGTATCTTATATTCATTCGTTGTGCATGGATATCAACAATAACTGGGATGACATTGCGCCATTGCGCCATTGCTTAGCAGTCTGACAAATCTTCGAAGTGTTTTGGTGCAATGTGACATCGAGTTTCAACTATCTAAGCTAGTAAAAAGTATTATGGTCGAATATTTCACAAATTTTACAGAATCAGGAATTTCAAAGCAGCAATTCAGGTCTTCTTTGATCGGTCTTGGAACATACCACGAATTCTTCAATGCTGTCAGCGATAACATCTCTGAGGTTCTTCTCTAGCTTTCTGACCTTGACCACCATTTTAGCTATGAATTAAGAGAACAGAAAATGGTCCAAATGAACTAACTAATAGAAATCAATTCTAAACTTTTAGCACCCCCTTCGCTTCCACTTTCTTGCTTTACTAACTTCGTGATTGTTTTATTCTCAATGATCGTGGAATAAAAACTAAA
>Ga0214543_1006762_pt1 | contig 20199 bp, 7 predicted proteins | sample CNSS2metaG_FD_160094 | JGI IMG/M metagenome (GOLD analysis project Ga0214543, IMG submission 160094) | Root nodule microbial communities from cowpea collected in UCLA plant growth center, Los Angeles, California, USA - CNSS2 | ecosystem: Host-associated > Plants > Roots > Nodule | place: USA...
CACGGGTTATTTATGTACCTTGCTTGTACTTCACAAGATACAAAATTCTAAAATGAAAACATGAATTTTAACACACATATTTGATTACTAAGACCAACCAATTAAAATTGTAAATGCAACACTCCAACCTCTGCTTGAATCAAATTGGTATTTTTTTTAATTACATTTAATAACTTTTTAATTATATTTAATATTAATTCAGAGAATAAATTTTATAAGTACAATAGTAATAATCATAATTAAAATTATTATATGTTATCATATTCAATAGATGAATACTAACTATTTATAAAACACCAATAGATCTCAAATTTCTAAGTAAATATTTAAAATACCCCAATCATTCTCATCATCCCAAGGTGGATAATGCCCCGTAACAACGTGAACTTCATTGTTTATCATTTTTATTTATTGATGAATCATTTTAATTATACTTTTTATATTATGTACTCCATTATTTATATGATGTAATATTGTAAAATATTTTCAAACAAATTTAAAATAAAATAAAAATATCATATGTTTAAGAGGATACTATTTTTATTGTGTTAACTAGTTAAAAAATATTTTAATATGAAAGAAATAGTTTTCATTACCGTCAATATTTTAATTTTATATTAATATATTTAATATCCTGCATATTAATTAAATAAACTATTTCTTGAATTTTGAGACAATCGATGTAAAGTTAGCTCCTACTAAAATATTATCCTAATAGTCTGAATGAGTTACATAGAGAGATCCTGATTTTGTAAACATGATGAAAAAGTTCTTGCGGCTTGCAACCGTTCTTCCTTTCCACACCCTCATGCATTGTTATGGTTGTATCATAACTAACTTGTTCCTTTCTCTATCAGAGATGTTGCTTGCTTATTGAGTACAAGGGGAGAGATGGTTTGTACTTCTCACCGGATCCTAAACAACCATCTCGTAACAAACGTTATATGTTGTGAGTCTATTCTCAAGTACCTTAAGTGCATCAAGTTTCCGATGTTAGAAGGTATCTTTCCACAGCTCTTTGGTGCGAGCTCCAACACTCGAACCAATTTCAAGTCTTTCAAAAGACTGCACAAACCCAACCACATCTTCTTCCTCCACATTTCTTCTTAGCTTCTTTAGCTGTGATTGCGCCCTTTTTTCCTCTTACTCTTCTTCTGCTGCGGATTGATTATTGGTTTCTTTGAAAGCACCGTATTTGTCTTTATTGTCGCGTATAGTATAAAAAGTGAATGCAATAATGAAGAATTTATAAAGAGTTGGGTTGAAGGGTCTGGTTTAATTTTTGCATTAACTCGTCAACCATGGCTCCGTGCATAATGTGAGTAGCGTGGCACCTTCCTGCTATGTGCATTGCAACTTCTTCTCCTTTGGCTCAGAATATTTACAGAATATTTACACTTATGACAGTACAACTGTGTTGAGTTTGTTTCGTCGTTATTAGATGACATCGAATAGAATAATACCTAAGTCGTAAGAGATTGAGTTGTTTTATTACGTCTTTATTGTGTTTATTTTGAAAATAATAGGATATGATATATGATAGATACATGATATATGAATATTAAAAAATATACAATAATTCTTAAAAACATAATAAATATATGATTGTTATTGTGTAAATCCAAAATTAAAACTATATATACTAAATTTGTCAATATAAAAATATAAATTATTTTTATTATAAAAGTACTACTATAAGACTAATTTTAGTAATAAAAAATATGTTAGAAACCAATTTCGTAATTAAAGACCAATTATTTTAGTAGTTAAAAACTTTGGTAATTAATGTTAGTGACCAATTTAAAAACTAATTCATAATAAAAACTATTTTAATTATTAATTTAAACACCAATTATAATTTCTTTGAACTATTTTAGTTGCAAATAATTTTTAGTTTTTAAATTGGTATTTAAATTGGTCACTACATAATTATTAATTACTTTTTGTCACTAAAATTTGTCATTACTAAAAGATTTTATTGTATTATACTATAACTTTATAAATTAGACACTTCGCTATTTCACTGATAAGTATCGTTAAAGTATCATCAAGTATCAAACACATACACGTGTCAGACATGGATACGTGACCCAAGTTGAAGTATTTATAAATATTAACCTCTTATACTTAATTAATTTGAAGTGTCATTATTTATATTTTTTAAAAACATAACTAGTTATTAATTGTTTCATGTTTGATTTTTACTAAAACATAATCAATTGAATTTTTCACTAATTAATGAACACCTTGATCATGGATAACATATGCATTTGACACTTGCTTGTTAATGATCATGAATGAGGTAACCTCAACCATGTATAAACCACTACACCACCAAACTAGAAAATTCCTTCACCAAGTCACATATAACACAATAACAATTCAATCAAGAATTTTCACCAAAATTCAATCCATATGTTCAAAACAACACTACAAAGTCATAAATGAATCACACAATTCATTTATAGTAGGCGATTTTGCTTCAAAATATATTTTGATTATCAAGATAACCAATTCTGACCACCAAAATATATTTTGATCAGGAGAGAATTGACTAGGACTTGTCCATCTATGTGAAAAGTACACACTTTGAAACAAAAATATAGTTAGACCCACACAAGTTGCATGAAAATAATAATAAAAAAGAAAAACTTAAACAAGTCTTAATAAAATGAAAGTTGAAGTGCAACAAAGAAGACACTACTACCTATAGAGTTACTACACTACACAAGTAATATAGCACAATCTAAGTTTCTAATTAAAATGTGAAATATTTACCAAATAAATCGGAATGGAATAAATTTAAGTTGGAATTGTTTTCAAACACATTTTAACTATTTTTATTATTAATGTACAAGTATTTTTTTTCTCTTACCTTTGTAGTCGTCTCTAAATATCTCTATCAAATCATATTAAATAATTTCAAAATATATCAACCAACCACAAATAGCATCAATGATACTTGATTAAAAAAAAAAAAAAAAGCAAATTTACAAGTATACTTATATGGGTTTTATTAAAAGGTATAATACTCACTTTAAATGTGAGAAGATAATATCTTGTTTTGAACTTGTTCCTTATGAGAGAGAAATGAGTAAATGAAATTGAGGACGAATAGAGAATAAATTAATGTTGTTCCTTTTAATGGATTTGAACATGAAAATGAAGAGATTTGAAAATAAAATTTATAATTACCTTTGAATAATTTGATGAAGGTGATATATAAAAAAAATATTTTAAATTAAAATATAAAATTAAAATGTTGCCTTTATTATTAAATGAACATCGTACAGAACATATTTAGTTAAAATTAGTGAAAATAAAATTTGTGATTATTTTTAAATTTTAAAAAATTAATTAGTATAATAAATTATTAAAAGAATTTAATATATGATTGTTTGAAAACAATTTTAATTAAATATTACATTGTAATAAAATAAAAAATTATAAATTAATTTTTATTGTGATTAATATTTGTATTACAAATATAAATCAAAAGAGCAGGGCATAAAATTTTGAGAGTATGCTTCAAAAAAATGAAATAAGTTATGAAAAAAAAAATTCATGGTGAAAAAATATCCAAGTTAAAACAAGGATAGAAAAGTAATTACATATATTAACAATTGACTTTCTATCCAATTTTTGTTTTTTATATTGAGAGAAGTAGTATTCACAACGACTCTCTTCATTTTCTCCTCTCTCAAATTGTTACAAATCAGCAAAAAGAAAAAAAAAAGAAAACACATCCTCAAATATTTTTTCAGAAACAATAAATATCCTAAAAAAATTATTTTTGATTTATTATCATGGACATAAAACTCCAAAATGAATTTAATTTTTACAATTAATGAAAAAGTTTAGTGATAAACTACGTTATATAATTTTTCATGTATCATTTAACAACTAGTCTTACTTTATATATATATATATATATATATATATATATATATATATATATATATATATATATATATATATATTGTTAACTATGTGTTTTACTACAAATAAATGTATTTTCCTAGCGAAACACATTTCTAAATAACATTCCTTTAAAAAAATTTAATTTTATAGTTCATTACTTTGTTATCATTTTAATCTGTAAATACATTTCATATATTATATTAAAATTCATATATTAATTCTAATAACTTTTAGAATAGTATAATTAATAGTAGGTGTTTGTTCTTTATTCAAGATTTTCTTATAACTATGTGTTTTAATTTTAATGTTCTTTATTCAAGATTTTCTTATCTAATCTTTACAACTACTGAATAGTTATGTATTTTCTAATAACTATATGTGTTTTAATTTTAATGTTCTTTATTCAAGATTTTCTTATCTAATCTTTACAACTACTGAATAGTTATGTATTTCTATATTAAAAAACATGTATTATATACAAATTTCCAAAATTGATACTAAGAAGCGTTATTATAAATATTGTTAAGTTTTAAAATATGGATAAACTATTTATAATATAAAATTTGAGACAAATGAGTCTATTTATATAAAGTTATTTTTACAATAAAAGTATTGATTATCCTATAAAAGTTTGAACTTTTCAAACCAAACCATTATGTTAGTAAATTTCAAAAGTTTGATTATATTTAATGTTCTTCCATTTGTTCTGAAAAAATTGTAAAAGAGACTAACTAGAGTGAAAATTCTTCTATAACTGAGTAATCAATTAACAAAATTGTATTTTATGTAATAGAAGTAGCATATAAAAAGTGACTTTAGAAAGAAAATAAAATCCACTTTCTCCTTTTCTCTTATTTGAAACCACTAAATAAAAATATTATTTTCAATCTCTTGTTCCACCTCTTTCACAATGTCAACTTCTGTTCATTCTCAATTCTTTATAATTTTATTAATCAGAGGATAACAACAACATAATCATGACAATTTTAGAATTTGAAAACATCCACTAAGCTTCTTACTTCTTTATTTATTTTTTTCTAATAATTTACATGCATGTTTAAGTTATTTGAGAAATGAGTTTTCTTTAATTCTAAAAAAGACTTTTTCTGTATTTTCTGTCTGGGTTCATCCAAATCATCATTTAGAGTAAAAGAAAAAAAATACAATCTTAACAAGTTTTCTTATGTCAGTTGTGATTATAATTGTTATAAATTTCTTTTATGATGATTATAATTTCATCGTAATTATAATTGATATATAATTGTGATTACAATCAACATAGAAAATGTTTTTAGAATTATTTTATTTTCCTTACAATGAACATTGCCTTTTATATAAATAAGTTTATTAGATTCTCAGAATTACAATTTATTACATGATCTTAACTAATTTTTAGGTAATACGCGTTTAATTTTTATTTATTTTCAAATAAGAATAGTATTTAAATATACAGCAAGTTAATAATTACTGTAGTGAGTCTAAAGAGTTAAACACAATATTATTTAGCTTTGAAAACATTCAACCTTGTGAAAAATAACATAAAGCATTTTTCATTTATTTCCTACTAGAACTTGGCGTCACGCCTTAAAATTGAATAATATTGAATAAATTTAAACAATACTGAATTTGTTTGTTTTGGCTATCTTAGTTTACATATCCAGTCCAATAAAATATTGCATATGGTAGTTTGAATCTTTAATTAAATGAATAAGATTATCTACAATATTAATAAAAAGAATATCTTTTTTAACTCTTTTTTTTTCAGTATATATAAATTCTTCCAATTTTAAATTCAAAAGGATAACACAGAAAATAATATATACAAATAAACTTATAAAGATTATTTATTTTTATAATTTAATTATAAGTTTTAATTTTATAAAAATTAAGGAATTAGTGAAATAGTTGGTACATTGTAATAAAAATTGAGTAAAGACCATTAAAAACAATCCAATATTAAATCATGCAACAAGTTAACAAGTTGTTTGATGTATAATAAAAAATGCAGACAGCTGAAAGCAGTTAAGGAATAATAAGTCAAAACAGATTAGTACTTGCATATCTATTTTTTAATTCCTTCTACTGTTTATATTATTTAATGTTTGACTCTGATATTTGGTGTACAATATTTTATTTCAATAACTTTACAAGATTACACGTGACTTGATAATATCATTAAACTTTTCTTACAAACTAAAATATGCAGTCACTTTGATAATATTCATTAGAATTTACATATACACAAATTATTTATGTAATTCTTGTTCACTAAATATAAAACTGGATAACCAAGTAACAGAGAACAATCATATAAAGATGTAGTTGTCTTCTCTTGGAACTTCCACTGCTTCTTAATGGTTCAGAGGTTCATAGGCTCACCATAAAACCTCATTAGTTGCAGCCACTTGTAACACTCCACGCCCCTTTTTTCTAACTCTATCACACCCTTTTTTTTTAAAAACATTCAAAATTCCTAAACTTTTCCATCTCCAAGCCAAAATTCTCCTCTCTCATCTCTCTTTTATAATTTATGCTCTCTACTTCTCACCCTCTTTTCCAAAGTCTGTGAAGTTGATACATTTCATGTATGTTTTTCCATTTTTTCATAGATAATTTAAAAAAATTGAATAAAAAGAACACAAATGAAAATAAACTTTTCATAAATTAAAATTAATTAATGCATAAATTCATGAGAATAAATTCTCTCTCATTTTCTTTTTCTAAATTCCATATTTAACTTAATTATACATTAATTTAGTTTATAGAAAAAATTATTTTTTTTTTCTAAAAAACTTATTTAAATAAAAATATATATTACTACCAACATATTTCGCTTTGATGGTAGAGACAGAGGAGAATAACTTAAAAAAAAAAATAGTGAATTTTGGTATACTATTTATCTCTTATCTCTACTAATATCTCTACCTCCCTTTGTCTCTTATATTTATCCTCAACTAAACACATTTAAGTTTTGCTTTATTTCTCTTATATTTTCACTTTTATTACCTATTTTCATCCAACCTCGTAGCCACGAGAGCTGCATCACCAGATGAATTTCAAGCATACTTTTCTGTTTGTGATACAACATAAACATGAGCATTAAACTTTTCTCTGGTTTAGGCCAACTATTGGATTCTTCAAGATAATATGTATCCAAAGTAGAAAATATAGAAATAGTTAATGAAATAATCAACCCATAAATTCTGATTCCATTGCTCTATAACAAAGATTTATTCAGTTGAAGTAATCATCGAGAATTCTAACTCCAAAACAGTAATAGTAATTGACCAATATCAGTTACCTTGAGATTATTTTACCTCTATGTTGTTTTATTTTCTGTGAATTTAAATAACTTTGATCTTATCTTTGCTTATTTGGAGTCATTATTCCAATTCTTCATTTTTTGGCATTTGGTTAAATTAGATGTTTAGTATAGGAACTTTTTTAAGACAAAAATTAGTATTTGTCCAGCTTATATTGTGCTTGTGATGGTGGGACTTTGCTAAAATTTTATTAATCCTACTAGCATGTTGATGAATCTTTAGGTATAAAAGATTGCCATGAATAATAATTGGAGGTTGTAGAGTCCACTAGAGAGTTCACACCATAAAGTTACTAATAGGTACATCTATATTCATTCTACCTTAGCTCCCAAACATCCTTACATGATTTTTTTCTCTTACTGCCTCAGAGTTAGTCCCTCAATTACACAGCTATTAAAAGGGTGTTACGGACTTTGGAGTTTGGATACAAGTAGGAGATGCCTCGCTCATCATCAAATGTTATCCCACCCGAGGTATGTGATGAGTGATAACTGGGGTAGAAGACCCACATTTTTTTACTTCATTGCTAGAAGGAGATAATGAAGTTGATGAATCAAACAAAGCCATCAACCAGCTAAAATGACTAGACGATCCCCAACTTGACTCAACAATGAGTTGGTAAAGTAAATATCTTTGACAATTACTACTTCGCATTATATATTATTGCATATTATGGTAGACTTATTTCTTATTCATCTATATAATCATTTTCATAATGCAATCTATGCAGGTTGATATATTTGAAAGATTTAATTAGCCATTTAGTCTATATACAGGGACTAAACAGGGATTAAACATAAAATTATGCCTGTATATAGAGTAAATAGATACTACGTAACTACACAAATTTTATATTATATGTAGTCTGAAGTTTTATTGTACCAGCATGACGAAAACCAGATTTCAGATATATTAATGGTCTTTTACTCGGTGTGTTCGGTGAGAGTAAATCTTAAATTATTTCAACAGTGAATTACAGTTGTTGAAAAATAAAATATAAATCATAACTTTTCATATTCAAAACAGTCAAAGATATCCATCTTATTTTATGAATAACTTATATTTCAAGGAACAAATATTTCCCCAACCTGGGCAACTCATGACTGTATGGTTAGCTTCAAAGAAGCGAGGAAAACCATGACTTTCTCTCCACAACTATTTCCCAATGGCAACTCGTTGCAACCACTAATGTATTTTACAACGTCTGGAGTTTTTCACCGATTGTTTCAACCCCATTTAGACCCAGCAATTCTCTAAAGTCACAACCCTTACCAACCTCAACTTATTTGTTAACTACTATCATCGTTCAACTTCTTTTCAAAGTATTTAATTCCCAATTAAAGTTTTTGTTCCCATTACAATCAACTAGGTTCCCATGCGGTCTGTCTATATATTAAGGAAGTATATACAATCAGCAAAGTGAGGCATTATCATTATTGCAATCACCTAATGTGTCCACCATGCCACTATTGTAGCAAAACTCACCCTCTCACATTTCACATTTGTGTAAAATAACACGGGGTTAGTCGTCCTAGATCATAAAATATCTGTATCATTATGAAAATTAAAATAACTAGTAATATTTTACCAAAAAGAAAAAATCAATAAAAAGACATATTATCCCTTCGATAAATACCTTAAAACAGTCCGCCTAAGGGGCAGACTGTTTTTGGTGAAAAAGGAATGTGTTAACATAAATTATTAAGATCTGAAATCACAAATTATTAAGATCTGAAATCACAAACCTGAAAAGACAAATGATAAGTAGAGATGGAAGCCCAGAATCGCCCATCAAGAAGTCTATCACCCACCTCAATGAGCGCTCCCAATAGAGACATGGTATAATCTTTAACTAGGTTGAAGCGGTTCTAGGAAAATGATAAAAAAATCCAACAACCTCTAGATTAGAAAATTTTTAAATTATTGTCACTATTACCACTACATATTATCTAAATCCAATAAATAGACTGCAGGTTAGTCAATAAAGTCAGTGGGGTGGCAAATTCTTGGATATTTACCCTAACCCTAATGTAATCCTAGTCTTTGATCCCTCACTAGGTCTCATAATCATCATGAATGGGTTTAGGAGTTGAAGCTACAATATTATACTACTATATTTCCTCTTTTAAATAATTTTCTCGGTCAAGAGCCGACCTAAATGATGTTGTGTGTCACACGGATCGATCAATGATACAAGAGTTATTAGTCATTTTGAAGTAAAAGATGTATAAAATAATCTTGGTCCACCAATTTTACCTACCAATTCTACCAGTTTTACTATTATTTACAGCAATGATATGCCAGTCATAATTTCTCTCAACAAAATTACAACTCCCAATCAATAATTAATCGAGGACATGAAGCACGACAAGGATTTGGTGTACTAATGACAAGGGTATGTGCTAATAAATCAAAAGCCTTAAACTAAATGATGACATCCTCATCACAAGGATGAACTGTATAGATGTATAAATGTATTAAGTGATAAAGAACATATAGCTCATAAACTCGTGCTCAAGTGTGAGAGGTAATGCCAAAACTATGCTACACATCCTTTTCTACTTCATATACAGAAGTCAGGCGGGCAAGTTTTAATGGATTGTCAGTCACATTTTCTTTGATTATTTACCCTACATTGACAGTTGACTGAAAACAAAGCTAAGTAGCTCCTGTACATCATATTAAACTACAATGTACTAGTTACTCCAATCTAACAGAACAAACCACATCATCCCACCTAGTACAAAAGAATCTTAGTATATGTATGGATACGGATGAAAATATCGTTAAAGTAATTCTCCCAGCATTCCTATATAGGGAAAGTTCAAGTGAAGTGCAGACATAACCCCAGTGAAAATTTACAATTATGTTGGAATTAAAGAATAAAAGATAAAAGATATGCTATACATTACATACCTTTGATATAAGAAATCAAGAACCCAATCAAGGTCAAGGAAGTGAAAGCTGAAAGTCATCAGATCCTCAAAGTTAACGTGATTAATTACTTAATTTTTTTATACAAAATGTTAAATTTTGAGATGGAGTTTAGCAAAAGGTCACAAGTACATTCAGTTCAGCAATCAGAAAAGGATGTGGCAACCCAAATAGCGGCAGCAAGGTAATGAATATATTTTCAAAATTAATTTTCCAAGTTTTTATGATGCACTATCTCTTTTTGCTACAGCTTATTTCTTTATCAGTTATTTTCTATTTTAATTTACATATTTCTATTCTTTCTTTTCTAAAGACAGCGTTCTTATCATTCTCACTAAATTTAATCTCTCTCCATAACCTTTTGACCATTTTCCCAATGAACTCATTGGATTCTTTCCTCAAAAAAAAATGACTTAATCAAGATCTACGGCTAAGGATGTTGATACGTTTCAAGCTTAAATTATATAGGTACGGGAGTAACTAATGCTGATTTCACTGGAATGATTTAGAAGAGCTATTTCATGTTTACATTATTTCTATTTTTTCTAACTGCGGAAATAGGAGGGCCTGAGCAATCTTTCATTTCATGCCATGCCCAAACAGGCCAGGTAAGTTGCAACCAAGTTTTTTGGCTCAATAGTAAGAATCGGAATCACAAAAGCAGCACAACTCCTGAACATTTCAAGTGATGGCCAAGATTCAAGGCATTTGGACACCAGAACCAATATGTAATACTTATGGCACTAGGGTTGTGTATGGAGAAAATATAGTTTTGTAGCCAAGGATCTTTTTCTATTTTTCTAAATATAAAAACTAAATGTAATTTGGCTTCTAAAATATAATATTAAAAATAATTAAAATATAAATTCCATAAAGTATAAATGGTAAGGGTTAGTTTGATACTCTGATCCCTTTTTAAGCTACAAAGCAAACAATTAGCTTCCTTAAGATATGCTTAAAAGCTTGTTTAACGGAAATTTGAGTGTTAATCAAGACATAAAAAACAGAAAGACCAAACTGGCCCAGGATATTCAACTACCACTAATCCACAGAAATCAATAGGAGGTTTCTATGATGAGTCCCAAAACGGCTACTGTTAGTGTGCTATAGTGCTGTAGAGCTATGGTAGCAGTTGGCAGCTATAGAGCATCTCTTACAAGATATTTTCAAGGTTATGGCAGTCAAGGCTCAATCACAGGCAATTTGAAAAACCACATTCCCCCTCCCATCTAAATTTTCAGCAGAAACAATGTCCGCAAGGAGCCAAACACACAGCCCTCACCGTTCTCTTCTCTTGTACCGACCTTGACTGGTGACAATGACCACCTCTCCGGCCATTTTCTGGCAACTGCAACATTGCAGCCATCTCTCTTCTCAGACCATTTTCAGTCTGTTACTGTTTCCTTCATTTTTGTAATTTTTTACCATATGTTTTGCGTAGGACATCCTACTTTTTATTGAAAAGTATGAATAGAGAAAATTTTGAAATTTTTTTAGCATTATATATTTAAATATGTATATAGTAGAGATGGATTATATATCTGTATAGAAAAATAAAATAGCACACATCCTACTATAGCGACTTCGGGGTCAGTCACTATCTAGGATTAGTAACTATGGTCAAAAGATTGCAATCCGGAGAAATTGTAATTATCAATAACATGTAAACATAAACAACAAGAAATGATAGAAAATGCTAACAAAGCACCAAGGTTGAGAGCTATTCCAGTTATGTAATTATCGATTTCAAATTCAAAAGCCAACAAACTTAACTGCCACAGTACTCCAGTTCTGTAAATCATTCCCATAACCATGAAGGCAGCACAACCTGAAATAACATGAGTATAATGAATAACCTTTAAAATAGGAAAGGACATTAAATTAAATGATAAACATTGCTAGATGCAACAATACCATAGTAACATCTTTTTGATGCATGGTAGAATATCAAATCACAGCAAAACTGCGACTACTCAATGCTTATTTCCACGACCCTCAAAACCAGTATTGTGTGTCTTGTTTCCGTCATCAACTGTGGGTTGTTCACTGGGTATTCTACAAAAACAAAAGAAACTTGCATCATAAAGTAATAGAGGGTTTATCTTCCATATGGAAGTTAATTTTTTTTTCAGATATACATAACAGAATTAATAACAAACCAAAGAATAGCCTACAACTTCTGTTTCTTCGCATTTTGCTTGATTGTCTTAACCATATCCATAGCCATCTTCTGGTGCTCCTTTGTTTGTGAATGCAAGTCCAGACCTTCTACTGTTTCACAGTCAACTTTACATATCCGGCACCACCCCATGCTGGAAGTCTTCCTTCTCCTCAAATTATCAAACGACCTGATATCTCCCTGAAAAGAGAAGACAACAGTAACATAAATAAAACAAAAATATTAAAAAATAAACAATTTATAGAATATTGAAGCCAACTGCCCCCAAAACTTTCCATTCTACCTACTCAACTTTCATTTTTTAACAGTTGCATGATAATAATTATAAATACAAAAAATGAATATAAGTAATTAAAACTTAACTGTTAAAAATCCAGCATCATTAGGAAATCCAGGAAGAGAAAAGCTGCTCCTGAACCCAGGCTCACCAAGTTGGGGATGACCTGGCCGGTTGCCTTTAGCAAAAGATTCAAAACTACGAAAACTGCCATGTTCAACTGCTCTCATATGACCAGGATGGGCACCAAAACCAACAGGCTCCCCAAGCTGCAAATGTCTAGGAAAATTATGAGGACCCAAAGGTTCACCCCTTCGAAAATGGCCAGCAAACTCATCTTGACCAATAAAATCACCACTTCTTGGATGTTCACCCATTCGGAAATTACCAAAACCATCAAATTCATCTCTATGCAAATGGCTAGGCAAATGAGGAAACCGACTATCACGGAACTCACCACCAAAATGACGAGAAACTCTGCCATCAAAATCATCTATACCTGACTTACCAATAAGACTACCAGAGTGTGCCCCCAATCTCCGGGAAGACATCTCAGCATATTCACCAACAGGACTTCTAGGAGTTATACCATCCATATGATGTCTCCCATATCCAGGACCTGGTCCAAGATAACCAGGATGAAGCGTAGAACCTGATTTCTTAATGACATCATCATGAATACCAACTGATCTCTTTCCAGACTCATGTGCACTTAGTGAGTAATTTCCAAATTTAGAAATTGACTCAGCATCCAAAGGCAACCTAGAGAATTTCTTAAGATCGTCATCATACTCTCTTCTATCAATATTTTGTTGACTTGAAACAAGGAAAGGTTTGAACCTATCATCATGCAAACCAAACCCTTCAGGACCATGTGGTGGTATGTTGCCTGCCATTCGACCATGCATATCTCCAGGAAGTGGTGCACCAAATTGAGGCCCTCCAAGACGTGACAAATTGGAAGTTCCAGCGCGGAAAGGAGGCTCATGGACTTGGTTAAATGGTTGCGGGGGTCCAAGAGACTGAGGTTGAAAGCTCCTTCCAGGGGTGATGTCAGAATCTTGTGGTTGCTTAAACATGGTTGGTGGAAAACTCTCTGCTAAGGGCTGTCCCGTATGAGGATCATGGGCAGATCCATGATTCCTGACAAGGGCTGAAGAGTGCAATGAAGAGAGTGACTGGTTTGGAATTGTCGGATGTGGCAATTGTGAACCTAATATTGCAGAAGATCTCTGCTGGACAGAAGGCCCATAATTAGTCATTTGTTGTTGATGCTTACTTTGATCCGTGAAAGTGGTCGAGTGAGACAGCTGAGCAAACCCCCCGTTGCTCTGAGAGTTAGATGGTGCAGAATTGTCATCATTCTGTAATTTATCAGTTTCTGACTCAGCTAGTTTTGTCTCTGTCTTCAGTGGATGTCCTTCTTGAAACTCATTGCCTTGGACAGAATGCTCATTACTGTCATTTTGAACCCCGTGCATTGCACCACCAGATTTAGTACTAACTGAAGGCTTCCAATTGCTTTCAGCAGCTGCCCCCATCCCAAGATTCTTATTCACAGAATCACCATTTTCCACTGCATTGGCATTTGGGACTGAAGTCTTAATAGAGTGTGGATCTTCATTGTTTTGCATGTTCCCAACCTCTACTGGTTTCAAACTTGCTTCGAATTTTTCAGATTTCAACTCATTTGTTGATCCAGACACTGTGTCCAAATCTTTAAAATTTTTACCCAGTTTAGCAGCAGCAGAGTCAGTTTGTTCGACAACATCACCATGTCTTTCAATTGTTTCTGGTGCCCTAGACTGCAATTCAGAAGGCAACTGTACTTGATTATTGGTACCAGCCAACAATTTCTGATTTTCAAGCAAGTAGCCAGCACCATTTTGCCCATGTCTAACTGGAATAGTATTGGCAGATTGAGCAAATGGCTGTAGATGTCCTGCATGGTTAGGCACTAAAGGCCTTCCTCCAGTATTTTGAGATTGATTCTGCTGAATGCTATTTGATGGTGCAATATTACCCTGTGGCTGTGAATACACCTGTTTGGGAAATGAATGTGCTGGACCCGGTGGCCGTAAATGTGATGGCATAGGCATTTGGTGCTGTGCAAATGGTTGCTGTTGAGGTATCTGTTGAACCGGTTGCAGAGTAGGACGTTGGTTGATTTGTCCAGGTTGTTGATTGTGGGAATACACAGGCTGTTGTTGCAAAGGAGGGGTAGTTTGTCCCTGAACAGATGATTGCTGGTTAGGAAACATAGCATGAGATTGATTAGGACGCATGGTTGGAATTTGTGGAGGAAACTGATTTTGCATCTGGACAGGGTGTTGAGCATGGGGTTGGTGCCCACTTTGAGGATGCCCGTGCATAGGATGTTGAGGAACTCCTGGTTGCATATTTGGGTGAGGCGGAGGTTGTGGATAAGAGTGATGTCCTGTCACTGAAGGTGTTGCTGCATTTTGCACTTGAGGCTGGACATTAGGTGTCACAGGATGGTGAGGAGGCATTGGGAGCTGAGAGGGATGTTGAACTGGAGCATTAGGTTGCAGTTGTGCGTGAGCTTGAGATTGAGGAACAGGATACTTCTGAACTGGTTGCTGAATTTGAGGTTGTGAATGCTGCATTTGAGGAAGAGGCTGCTGATATGGAGGAATTTGCATAGGCTGTTGAGGTTGAGGTGGAGGTTGGACGGAATGAGGCTGAACTTGTGGATATGGATAGGGCTGAGTCTGAGGTTGAGGGAGGGAATGACCAGGTGCATGACTCGTCTGTCCATGAGGCTGCACAGCAGGTTGAAGTTGCTGGGGTTGTTGTTGAACTTGCATCTGATTCTGAGATGGTGGGACAACCGGAGCCTGAATATGTGAAAGTGGTTGAGATTGAGCCTGAGGTTGTTGTTGGAGTTGAGGCTGCTGTGATTGGTGTTGGGCCTGTGGCTGGGGCTGAGGTTGAAGCTGGGCCTGGGGCTGTGATTGAGACTGAGGTTGGGGTTGACTATAGGCCTGCTGGTACTGTGGAACCATGGACTGTTGATAGGGATAGTAATGTTGATACTGCTGTTGGTATGGATCTTGTCCAGGGTATTGTTGGTAGTATTGTTGATACTGTTGCTGCTGATACCACTGCTCCGCCGTTGGCTGCCCAGTAGTTTGAACTAAAGCTTGTGTTTGGGGCGTAAGATTGGGTTGCTGATTAGAAACCTGCCCAGGAATGGTAGTTGAAACAGCAGCTTGTGCAGCAGTTGCTGCAACAGGAGCAGCATTCTGGTTCTGATCAGTAGAAGCAACGACACTAGTAGTTGAAGGATCCTGGGTAGTGGTCACCTGTTGTGCCTGACCTTGCACACCCTGCCAATCAACAAATATAAGCACCATACTGCCAGAAATAAACAGCGGAAATAATTATTGTAGTGTAAATAAATGGAACATACAGGGCAATTTTGTGCATGTTCTTGTACTTGGCGATGCACTATTTGGATCCCACACCTATTGCAAACTACGGGGGAATTGCCAAAAGCACATCCAGAACAATGGGATGTGCATTCAGACAAACTTCCCTGCCATGTGCATCCACTTCTATGGTAAAGGCAGTGAACCGTGATTTTTCCAATAGTTTCAGCAAGTGTCTTATTTGACTCTGTCAGAGGCTGCAATTAAGGCAAACAAATACACATTCATATTTGCACAGGAAGAAATTTATTGAACTTGAGCACTTTGGAATGAATAGGAAAAGAACCTTGGAATCTGCCTCAGTGACCAAGTAACCATCATATGGGCAAGCCTTTGTAGTGCTCACAACGTATGTCAAACATGGCTTGCAGTATAAATGAGTACATTGTGACTGCAAAGCTTCATTTGGAAATACAAGCAGCCGACACACAGGACAGAAGTACTCTCCAGCAAGAGATTGAATGTTCACTATGCACTCATTATCAAATCCCATGCTAACCTATATTCACGGCTTCAGCTCTAGGCCCGCATAAAACCTAAACATAGTTATACAGTGTTTTAATACTTCCAACTTAAGAAGTATGGATACAACACAAGGCAAGGATGCAATATGACATAAAAATGGAGATATGACGTTAAACAGGAGGACTAGACACACTTAAAATACAACGTTTATAAAGCTAGTTAAAAATAATATAAAATATAACTTATAAATCATGAAACTATAATTCGTGTCACGAAATGGCAAAATGTATGAGTCTATTATAATCGTCAAATCTGTAGGCTATAAAAGTTCAAAAAGATATAGTAAACAACGATAAAATTACAGCTAAAAACATTCCAAGTGTCCGTTCACGCAATGTTCAACACGGATAAGTGGCAGATTACTACACAACACTGCTACTGTTCAGAAATGCTTCTTAGCTTCCACCACACTCTTCAAGTTTTTCAAACAATGCACAGAAGGAAATGGGGGCGAGAGTGTGTTAAAACAAAAAAAAAAGGCGTTATTATCACTGTTAAACATCACAGATGAAGAAAAAACATGGTTAGACATTCAGATAAACACGTAAAAGGATAAGCAAAGGGAATCGGTACAATGCATTAGCATATTGACAAAAACAGCGAAACTAATCCAGTATGCGTTGAATCTAGCAAATTATTAAGAACGCAAACGAGATTGGGAAGCAGATAATACATAATCCAGCGCAAGGGGGAAGGTCATCAAGATTCTGCTCTAAACTAAGAATTCAATTAAATAAATAAAACCTAGAAGCCTTCGTTGGGTAAATATTCCGTACCCGAATTATTTCTAGCAAGTCGATTGGATTCGGAAATGAAAACCCCACGGAGCTGAAACCTGTCGCGGAAACCAAAAAATGCACAAAAACAGTTATAGGAGATCGTGCTATTTGATAGATGAAAGTGAAAACGGAAGAAGGAGTCACTTGAAAAAGGAAGGGTCGGGTAGGTAGAGCACAGGGACAAAGATTGCGTGAGCGCGAGCGGTGCGAACGGAAGAAAGAAAGTATAATGCGTATGCGCTTTGTATTTATTAGTGGAGGATGATGCGATTAAGGGTATGCTAGCACCAGTTCCACCCCTAACGACGGCGTTGCCTCTTTTCAGTTCTCCTATGCTCTTTCTTTTGTTTCTTTTTTTTCTTCTTTATATTTAGGTTTTGTTAAGTGAGACAGTCAAAAATAATTAATTTTATCAAATCTTGATCTAATGTTCATAGGATAATTGGATAAATTTTTTGGTATTTTTCTTAAATTATTTATTAAAATATTTTTATTGAATTAAGTAATTAAATTAAAAGTTAGAAAATATATGATACATTAAATATCCTATTTTTGTTCCATTTTTCAATGTTTGAAATCACAAAATAAAAAACTATTTAGTAGCATTTTTTTTCTTTATTGATGTCTTTTTATTAGGTTTCTATCTTATATAATAAAAATTTAAGGATTATATATACTTTTAGTCGTAAACTTTAACTGATACATATTTGATATTTGAGAAGAGTATTAGGGTCAAGAGTTGACCTACATCATATAAGAATGTTAATTCCTAATTGTGTTATATGTGTATTTTGACTTAAATAGTATAATATTGTTAATCGAGTCGAGTAACTTTGTATGTTTGATTACTTAGTTATATGAGTGATGTTTTTGTATACCTAATAAGTCTTACATTGTTTAAGAGTTGAGCTCAACCGCAATTTAAATACTCGTTCCTCCCTCTACTCTCGCGTTGTTCCTAACGATGTTGTCGGACGAACTTTGATCCAGTCAGAACATTGGCACTTACCGTAGGGACGACAACTCCCCTTGTCTCGATTGAGGGACAACGTGATAAATCATTGAGCATCGACTCAGGAATGTTAAGTGAGTGCTAAACAAAGTAGATATTGGGTTGATACAATGAAACTATTGGGTTGAACTATTTATTCTATGCATGAAACATGACTAATTTAAAGGAATGTTGTTATTTGTTAAATATTAGTGTATGTATTTAGTGAAAATCCTGATTATGAAGTCATCATAATTTTGTTAAACTCTTAAGTCATAAAGAATAAAATTTATGCAGTGAGAGTCGAAGGATTTTCCTAATATGCGAGTTCAATATAAAGTATTATTGTGACTTAAAAAATTGAATGAAGGCGTAAAAGGGGAATTTTAGATGGACATGAGCCTCTTGTAAAATTGTACTATAATATGTTTTTATCAATGTCTTAACGAATGGTGAAATGTGTTTAAATAATTTGTTTTCAAGGATGATTTTGAGAACGAATGAGTAGATGAATTTAAAGGAACAGAAAGACGAAAAGGAAATTACTTATTTTAAGAGATTGAAATGAAAAATATTAGGAATACGAAGAAAATTAAAAGATTTTAAGATAATATCAATAAAATTTGTGAATAATTTAATGAATGCGATAAATACAAAATATTTTAATAAACAAAAAATTTCAAACTACAATTTTATTCTTATATTTAAAATTATTATAAAATCAAATGAAATTGTTAATGTTATTATCATTATGAATGTTATTATTATTAGTTTTAACATTATTGTTATCATTATTATAAATATGATCACAATAATAATAATAATAATTAATAATAATAATTATTAGTAATGTTATTATTGTCATTATCATTATTAATTATCCGCAAAATATAATAATAATAATAATAATAATAACAATTTTTTTTAACAATTTTAATTTTTAAATTAACATTAGTATTTATCATTAATATTACTATTATTATTATTAATATATTTAAAAATGAATTAGGAGTCACTTTTGTAACAATTATGGGTAAAAGTATAAAATCGTACGTGATGACTTATTTTTTCTCCTAATTTATTCATTTACGAGCGGAGAAGAATCTTAGGATTTTTCTTAAATTCATCCACGTGCGTAATAATATATACGAATATTTGATGTGATTAGTTTTAAACTTTTTTTCATTTTTTGAAAAAAATATATGCTAAGAATAGCTATATACACATTATGTATATGTATATCATATTATTTATATGCTCTTTAAGATTGTTTATATGACATGACAAGATTAGTAGTATTATAGTCTTAATTGAGTTATAAAAGTATTTATTTTTCTGATAAAAACCGCATGGAAGAATTAAAGTAATTTAACTTAAATTACAGAGGTAGAAAATGAGAAAGAGAATTAGTCTTCGCATGTCTATCATGAATTGCCAAAGTTAAAAAAAGTAAACGATTTTTTAGAAATATTATTAGTTTTGTTTAAGATTTTCATGGTTAAGTTTAGGGATGGCAACGGGGCGGGGCGGGGCGGGGCGGGTACGGGTATCATGATCCCATCCCCATCCCCATAATAAAAATTCATCTCCATCCCCATCCCCAAACCCAACGGGTATACAACTTTTGACCCATTCTCATCCCCATCGGGTAACGGGTATTTTCTTATACCCATACTCATACCCATTTTTTGATTGTTCCATATATCAATTAAATATTTTTTATAAAAAAAATTTAAAAATCACACCAACGGAATCATGATACTATCAAAATATTCAATATTAAAATAACATACTCTTTTTGATTTTCATGATGTCAAA
>Ga0214543_1006767_pt1 | contig 20193 bp, 14 predicted proteins | sample CNSS2metaG_FD_160094 | JGI IMG/M metagenome (GOLD analysis project Ga0214543, IMG submission 160094) | Root nodule microbial communities from cowpea collected in UCLA plant growth center, Los Angeles, California, USA - CNSS2 | ecosystem: Host-associated > Plants > Roots > Nodule | place: USA...
AGGGGTGGGCGGCGGCGGGGAGGGATAGGGCGGCGGAGAAGGCGGCGGCGGTGGCGAAAAGGAGGGAGAGGGGGAGGCGGGGGCGGGGGTGGGGGGAGGAGAGGAAGGAGAGGGTGGGGGAGAAGAGGAGGTGGGAGGAGAGGAATACGATGAAGGAGAAGAAAGGGTAGTGAGGTGAAGATAAGGGAAGGCAGAGAAAATGGAGGAATACGATAGATGATGAAATGGATTGCCAGATCAAGAAACTCATCAACCGGTTCTTCACCAACATCTCCAATCTTCCTCTGCTCCCAGACATCATCATCATTCACGAACGACCACCTTTTACTTTTCTCTTCTTGTATTCTCTGCACCAACAACAATCAATGCTTCAAATTCCACACTCTCTTACTCACTCACTCTTCCCCCTTCTTCCCTTCGCAGACACTTCTTCTTTCAAGGGAGGTAAGACTGAGTCGTTTCTTAGGTCAGTTTAAATTTTTGAATTTTTTTTAACACTTCTTTAGTACAATCTTTAGCTTACGCCCAGTTGGCCAGTGAGTAATAAAGATCAGTTTTGTTAAAGTTGTAATTAATTTTGAAGTTTTAAATGGGTTGGGTTTCGCAGGCTCAAATCATATTCAGCCCAAACAATATGGATCGAGTGGTCTACCCTAAATTAAAATTATTATTTTTAAAAAGTTTTTGTTTATCTGTATATTTAACTTAAATAAATATAATATATGAAAATTCAGAGTTTGGTGTTAGAGATTTAAAAGATGGTACGTTACACCGATTTATTTCTTGTAATGGAGAAATTGAGATGGTATCAATCATGCAAATTGATATCATATAGGTTTTGTCGTTTAAAAGAGATTATTATCTTAATAAAATAACATGAATAACGCTAGTCTAGGTATTAAGAGAGTTATTAACTCCTTCAAGTAAAAGTTTACTAAAATAATATAAATATATACTATTCATAAAATAATATTGTTTATTTTTTCATCACATTTATTATATTATTTACGCTTTGTTAACTTAACCACCATAATGTCTTTTGGAGGCACACCATGACATTCATCCCTTCAAGGGCGCAAAATCGTTTATATGAGAAATGACTATACTTGTAAGACATATACTGAAATTGTAATAACATGAATGCCCGACTTAAGAACATCTTTGTTCTTGTAAGTACAACTTTTAATTTTGATCGATTTAAAAAATGTAGTTATTTTTTTTCTTTTGCATGAAAAAAAAATAATCATTTTTGTTTAACTTAATTTTGAGTTTTCACTTAATATATAACAAAATAAAATTTTAACTAGTATTTTAAATAGTTTTTCTTTCTATAAATTTGTTGATTTGTGAGTAATACTTTATCATAAATCCTCGTATAACTATACGTTGCATGTGATATCAATTGTCTCGTGACAATGAACAAGTGAGTCGGATCACAATCGAATCGTGATATTTGGACTTGTGTTACACTCGTGAGTAAAAAGAGTTACACCTTAACTAATGACTATAATTTTCGACCTAATGATAAACGCTCAATCCTAACACTATATATATATATATATATATATATATATATATATATATATATATATATATATATATATTTATTATAGGCTCACGAGAAGACTTATCTAGAATGTATAGTATTTTAAAAGATACATATTAAATTAAATGTATACATAATATATGTATACAAACTTAAAAAAAAGTCACACATAAATTTGTAATATCCTTGACATAATGTTCATGAATCTCTATCAACAGGTACAATGGACACAAATAGGGATAAACTATCAAAACAATTTTCAAGTGTATATGAGATTAGACATTTTAACTAACAACTCAACAATTTTAAGTTAATTTAAATGTCAATATAAAACAACTATTTAAATCACACTTAAATTTATACATAAAAGGTATCCATTTCAATAAAATGAATATTAAATTATACCGTCTAGAAGAGTTATATCAAATACGTTTGAATAGAGACCTATATATAGTTAAATGTAAAAGTTCAATTGTACATATGAATTTCTACCCAATCTTGTAACTATGTGAACATAATTGTAAATAATTGATCCATAAATCAAACAATAGTTCAAATATCACAATATATCATACATGTGACCACAAATTCATGCTATTTTTTTCACATGACAACCATTATTTTAATAAAATTGTAAATTAATTACATGTACAAATTAATATTCATTTTACACTTGCAAGAAATGTTTCTATACAATTTATTAAAGAGACAATGGAAAAAAAAATCCTAAATTAAAAGTTAAAAAGTTATATTAATTGTTATGATAAGTGAGTACATATACTCATTTGCTTACATAATTTTATTACGTGTCAAAACATATTAATAACTAAGATGACATGGTAACAGAGTGAATTTTTTTGTAAATTTTTGATTGAAACAGTTTGGAAGATTAACCCTTATAAGACATGAGTGATCTATATAAGAAATACGACATCACTTTTAATATAAAATTTTTAAGTTCAATGTTTGAATATTGTTTTTCTTATATATAAGTTAACTTTCTCAAATCTACTTAATGTTAAATTTTTGACTCATACTTTCTAAAGGTGTGTTCATTTGTGAATATTGATTTATGAGAGAGAAAGATGATGAATTTGAGTGAATTTAGATGATCAAGTTTGTGTTGCTGTTTTGAAAAGTTTTGGAGGTGAAAGTGAGTGAATTTAGAAATAAAATTTATGAAAGTTTGTTAATGATTTGATTGATATAATAGATTGAAAGTTAAGTTGAATCAAAAGAAAAATAAATTTGTTAAATTGCCTTTGAAGTTAAAATTAATCTAAAATTATGTTTGGTGAGTTAGATTTATTTTATAGAAAAATATTTAAATGAATAAGTTAAAAAATAATTATATTAATAAAAAACTAATAAAAATATAATATATTTACATATTGATTTTTTATAAATAATTTAGACATTTTAAATATTAATTATTATTGTAAACGTAATTTTCACATGAAATCATAACATATGAGGAGACATGAAAAAATATCATAATCATGTCATTCATTCCCTTCACTTAACTCTCAAATCTTAAGAAAAGATAGTGATTCTTAAATCAGTTATCTCTTATCTGTCTGAATAGTAAACAATTCTAAATGAAAATGACATAACAATTTTTTCTACAAATGAGTTGAATTTTGCTACAATTTAGTATTACAATATAATATACTTGTCCCATTAATTTGTTTCATGCATTGTTGTATTATTGTAAAATAAATTGTTAGGGTTGATGTATTGATGAAAAGGTTTGAATAATATTCATAACATATCAAGTGACATTTTTAACAAAAAGAAGAAGAAGGTATATAGTTTATTTTAGTTATTGATTTCGCATATACTAAAGAAAACGTACAAGAAACAATTTTTAAGAATGTGAGCTTTCCACAATTTTTAAGAGAAATTAACACTATGTCCAATATATAATATTGAAACCTGATTACAAAATTTGTTAAAAAAGCCTATGATATGTATTTCTTTGGCGGAGAGTAAAGCAAGGAATAACAATATAATACATGTAGAAATTTAAAATTTAGACTTACATCTCCGTTCATATATTTCATTAACTAATAAATCCAAAGTTAATGTATAAATGTCAGTGATATATGATATATTATTTAAAAAACTAAAGCAGTGAAATGATGACAATAAATAGAGAATTTTTTTATTAAGTTTATTATTATCTTTAATCCATGAATAACATAATTTCGAAATATGCTAACTCAATTTAATTTGTTACATTTAAATTGTAAAAACCCTAAAATAGTTAGGGTTTCTTTGAATTATGAAGATGGTAGCAAAATAATGTTCCTTTCAGTCACTTCCAATGTTTCCCGTTCGAAATGGCAATCATCCCCAAACGCCTATGCACTCTCCGCGTCGCCGCTTATTCCCTAAGTCCATTCACGCGGCCACAAACCTTTCTCCCCCTCACGCGCCTCCTACTCCACGCGCGTCCGTCCTCCACCCAGCCATCGAGAACCCCGTCGGAGAAACAATTCGAGACGTGGGTCCAGGCCCTGAAGTCGGGCTTCACCCCCTCTGACGTTGCCCAGGCCCTGCAGGCCCAATCCGACCCGGACCTGGCCCTCGATATCTTCCGCTGGACCGCGCAGCAGCGCAACTACAAGCACACTAGCGAAACCTACCTCCTCATCATCAAACACCTCATCGCCGGCCGCCGCTACCGCCACGCCGAAACCCTAATAGAGGAGGTCATTGCCGGCGCCTGCCACGACGTCTCCGTCCCTCTCTACAACTCTATCATCCGATTCTGCTGCGGTCGCAAATTCCTCTTCAATCGCGCCTTCGATGTCTACAAGAAGATGCTCAATTCCAACGATTGTAAACCTGACCTCGAAACCTATACCCTTTTGTTCAACTCGCTGCTTCGAAGGTTCAATAAGTTGCATGTCTGTTATGTGTATCTGCACGCAGTTAGGTCTTTGACTAAACAAATGAAGGCTTCTGGTGTTATTCCCGATACCTTTGTATTGAACATGATCATAAAGGCTTATGCCATGTGCTTGGAGGTGGATGAGGCGGTTCGGGTTTTTCGCGAAATGGGGTTGTATGGCTGTGAGCCTAACGCTTATAGTTATGGCTACATTGCCAAGGGGTTGTGTGAGAAAGGGAGGGTGAGTCAGGGGTTGGGGTTTTATAAGGAGATGAGAGGGAAGGGTCTTGTGCCTAGTACTAGTTCTTACGTGATAATTGTGTGTAGTCTTGCGATGGAGCGCAGGTTGGAGGATGCCATTGAGGTTGTGTTTGATATGTTGGGGCAGTCTAGGTCCCCTGATCATCTCACTTACAAGACTGTTTTGGAAGGGTTGTGTCGGGAGGGAAGGGTCGATGATGCTTTTGAACTGCTTGATGAATGGAAGAAGAGGGATGCTTCCATGGGTGAGAAGATCTACACGAGTTTGTTGAACGAGTTGCATTTTTCGTGCCGGAAGTAGCATAAGATGCATATAACGCTGCTTTTGTTGGAGCATAACATAGTTAATCTCCTGCTCTTATGAGGCAGCTGATTCTTTTGAATCGGTGTTAATGCAGATAAATAGTTGCATCTGCTTGGAGAATTGCTCTCAACTTTTTTGGACTAATTTAACTTGCAATATGAATGGAGCTCCTGAATAGGGGTTAGTTGTATAAACACTGATATTGATGATAAGGTGGCGCAAGCTTCTTTTATGATGAAATGTTCGTTCTTCTGAGCATGCTGAATGGACTAGACCACAGTATTGTAAATCCTGATGTTCAATTTCCACCTAATGTCGTTGTTATGCAACCATGCAGAAGTTGATCGTGGGTAGTTTGCCGTGCGGATGAGTATCTTATGGTATTGTGCAAAAAACCAAAGCTACCCGATATTCATCTGATTGTTCTTTGTTGTTGACTTCTTGCCCTTAGTTTATCATTTTGTTTTCTCCAATAATCATTCTGAAATAGATGCTAGCTAGAAGTTTTACAGTTGCTAGCATTTGTTTGTATTAGTTATAGATATTTATTTTTTAGTCCTAATTCCCCATGGTTTGGAGCAACCCTACTGGTCTTTTGATGGCATAAGGGGGGAAATTACATTGATCTTCTGTCTTAAATTGAACAACTCAATTATTAAATTGATAAGAATATGTGTTATTGTATTTCTAATTGTTGGTGGATTAGTTTGTTTCATACTTTTTCATTCAGTAACTTTAGTGTAATTTATGAGTCGGATTCAATAAAATTGGTGCTCGCATGTGTAATTCAATATATGTATGTTATTTTGTTTCTTTGCTCACTTGTTTATTTTATTTATCATTAAACAAAAATCAATAAATGGTATTGAAGACCTCTTCTTGAGGAACCTGTGAAAATGAACGTTGAATCAAATTTCTCACATATTGTTCCTCCACTCTCTGATCTTTGATCTGGATCTTTAAGAAGATATTGAAGAGACTTAAAGGAAAGAAACAATATTATGTATTGTTTCGTTGCTTAGTTGTTTTCCTTATACCTTAAACAAAAACCAACACTTATACACGTAAATTACACTCACTATCTCTGGTTTTTTATATTAGCTTCATCTTCTTGACTTTATATAATTGAATAAACTAATCAGGTAAGGAATGTATTAACGAGAAGGATATATGACAATATTTTCTTGTATAAGTTAGAAGACGTTTGTGTAGGGTAAAAAAAAAAAAAAGAAGCAGAAACGTACACTATCTAGTGAATTTTTGCTAATTCTCAGATTGAATGTAAGTTGTCAAAACTGTAGCAGTATCTCCTCCATCAATTGTCTATTCCACTTTGTTAATTACAAACTATACTATACTGAACCGGCTCATTGTTTATAGCAGTATAACTGTTTTTCCAAAACAGGAATAACACATGAATACAACCTAAAAGAAAGAATACTTATAAGTGACGTGATAATCCCTAATATGAATTCTGTCATGGTTTAAATCTTGTATCCCCGAAAAACACAATACATCCTCCTACCACGAGCTCCTTGTAAATACAATTTCAACATTGTCAATTTGTGACGACGTAAAAGGTCATATCAGTTATCACTGGGTAACGAAAATCATGAATTGCATACTGAACACCATAACACTTATCCGCAAGTAATACAAGTTGAACAAACACATCATAACATTACACGGAAACATTACGAGTCCATCCAACAATTTCTTACACAATCACATTCACAACAGTTAACACTCAACATCGTGGTTCCTAAGACGTATTATGAACAATGAATATCTGAAGGTATCCCTACAAGACTACAACTAACACGTAAAAAGCAGTTGAAATTCAGATAATTACATCAAACAGGCGTTGTTCTCGAAACTGAAGACAAAGCATCTTCAAACCGCTCATCTTCTATCTTCTCAGAACTCAAGCTAGGTGGAATGAAAGATCTGAAAATCAACTCCATGTTGGGAGGTTCCTTAAGTGGATTAGCTGCAACCTCAAGTGCAGGATGTTCGAAGGCAGGGTAGAATTTCTTTCCGCAGATAAAACCAAAGATCAGTGACAAAAAGGGAAGAGGAAGCACAAGTGGTGTATAGTAGAATTTCTGCGCCCCAAAGTATCCAAACATGGTAATTTGATACAATATCAGAGAAGCTAGTACACGTTTGTGTATGTGAGGCCACATTCTTCCATAGCTTTCATATGATGGTACGTAGACTTTGAGTGCCTGTTGATTAACACAAATATCACAAACTCTTACTAACGGATGTGATTTCAAAATAGCATGGTAAAAGGGACCATCACTAAAGCCAGTAAAGAAAACAAAATTCCAAGAACTTCACCTGATTTCGCAGAACAAGCCACCCTAGGCCAAAATATAGAACACCAAATGGGATTATCACAGGAGCAATAACAGAGTAACAGAACACAATTGTGACAATCAGCATGTCACCGGGAACTCTTGTTGCATAACCAAGATCTCCAGGTTGCCAAGCCTCTTTCAATTCAGCTTCGGTCTTGCAAAGATACTTTCTCTTCAAATGGTATATAATGAGAGGAACTATTCGGGACAGTTCAAGGCCATAGCCAACGAAAAATCTAAGACACAGAAAAAATCAATTAATCTGTGTCATGTCAAGTGTTTAAAATTAAAAGAGAAAGGTGAAGCCTTTTTCTACTTCTGTCAAATCTAGTAGGAATAGTCCAATTTTTCAACTTTACACTTTACACGCAAATCATGTGAGAAAATATCATGCTTTTTAAAAACAGATTAACTTCTACTTCAAAAAAATGCAGGAAAAGATAATAACAAGATACAAATGAGGAACATCATTTCCTAAAATTTTAAGCCTTCTGCATTTCCTTTTACTGGTAAATAAACAAAGTAAAGTACCATCACAGATAAATAAACCAAATAAAATAAAGTTAGGAAGATATCTTACTTAAGGGCAACATAGGTCAAGAAAAAAGTAGCATTGCCGGGGAGGCTTTCAGCTAGCAAGGACGCAATTTCATTTATGTTGGGGTTCTCCTGAATTCTGTGGAATGCTTTGAACAAGGTTCCACCTATAGTAACTCCAATGAAAACGTTCAGCACGATGAAATAATAGTATTTTCCAGATGCAGCTCTAACTGCATGACTTTCGGTTGGAATGCCTTCAAATTTAGACAAGAACAGAAGCAACTTGGGCAACAATGCCAAGAAAATAATCAGCGCAAGCTGAGGGAGGTAAGCTTCCAACACTGTTCTCAAAGCCTTTATACGAACAACTGGCTTTAAAAATGGAAGATACTTCACCAAATTATCCAAAGTAGTAAATGCAGATATAAATGTAATCGGAATCATGTAGAAGAATATAGTCAGTGCCACAATGACATACACCAAGTACTGCCTCAGCTCTCTCTGAAAATACTTGATTTTCAAATTAGGCCATATTAGTTGATTGGGTTCAGGAGCATCAAAGACTGACCAAGTGTCAACCATTTGTGCATGCAAACTCTGAGCTGCAGACGCTGCAACCACCCTATTTGAGAAAAACACCAGAGCAGCATCTTGCTGCTTCTCTCTAAGGGTAACCTTTTGATCAGATTCCAATTTGGTAACAAGTTCATTAATCTTATCATTGTAATAATCTATGCTATCGACCTTTTTACCAACAAGTCCAAGGAAGCCTGTCTTGTTAGTAGGTCTTGTTCCTTCTGGTTTGGCAGTTGTTTTAGACCTTTCATATACTGCTTCGGCACGGGCAAGCTTCTTCTTAAACCCTTCTAAGCTCTCCCAAGTCTTGTTCACCTGTTAGCAATTAAATTAGATATTGCAATATTCAGTGAGGAAAAACTTGGAAGAAACGTTGTAATAGGCTATTTATACATTTACATTACAGGAACAACAAATTCATTAGACATTTTCATCTTTAGAATTAAACAATATAATTGGTTGCTTCTATAGAACTCTCCTTTTCTTTCATCTGCATGATGTATGGCCACATTAAATGATCCTCTTTCAAAACTTTGATATGGAGTCAGAAATATTATAGTTAATCGAGAGGGTATGGAAGAAGGTAACCTTACCACTTTGTTGTCTGTTACGATCATAGATCTGTAAAATGCCTCTGGATAGATGGCTTTAAAATAAGCATCAACCTGTTCCTTCTTAGTCTGACCTTGAGTAGCATTAGGTATGTCTCTCACAACTATAGCAAACTGTTGAGGCCTCACATCAGGGGACTTAAGAGCTTCGGCTCGCAGCCATGAAACATGTTTGTAAGCTCTCCACAGGAGAACAAATGTAACAATTGAAACCCAGTAACAGGCAATTAAAAATCCCCACAGCCTTGAACTCTTTGCCTACACTGACAACAAATTATTCAGTCTCTGGCATCATTATCATTCGTAGCTATTAAAAAAACTCATTGGCTGTTTAACTCGGGAATCAAAGGAAGATTTACTATAATATTTTTGAAGAAAAAAACACACGGATCTTACCGTGATGTTAGCCATTGATAACTTGTCAAGTTCATTGAAAGTTCCTTTGCTAGTTGTTTGTGACTTTGCACCTTGTGTCTTCACAGCATTGTCAGTAGCAGAAAGCGGCAGAAGAACCGGTAGCAGAATAACTCCAGATAAAACCAGGATGCTCAACACTAGCACAGAACAATAATAAGAATAATTAAAAACCTTTATGCTGGATTCATTTTCCATAAAGATATTATACACAACTATTGTAAAATATGAAAGTTTACCACCAGACAAACATATTTATAGGGGAAAATAATGTTATAGTGGAAAACACTTGTCTTCTCTTTCTGTGTCATGTGATGTGAAAACATATTTTGAGAATGAAATCGCAATGCCATAGTCTACAAGCCACGCATAGGTCACATACAAGCGATTCATATAGTGTAGCATTTTGGTCACACAATCAGGAATCGGGCTTTCGTAACCATTTAAAAATGTACTATGATGAATCTATAGCAAAAAAAAGATGACAATCAAAACAAAAGCAAACTGGAGTAACATGTGACTTTCTTGGTGTAATTCAAAATTTCTTTCCCAGTTTTGTGTAATACTAGTACGGGAAATAGAACAAGGAATTCGTCCTTCAGTCATACGAACATGAGATAAAGACCAAAGCTTGTGATTTCAAGTATTACTTAAGACAGTTTCCCAAATTTTATCCAAAACTCATTCCTGAGGATTAATGTTACTAAAGAATTTTGTTTCAGCTCTTAAAAAGGCTAACCAATTCAAAAACCTCCGTTACTAATTAGTTTGAAACTTAGTGTGAATCCTGTTTCAGCTCTTAAAGGCTAAACCGATGAATAGTGAACAGTGAATACAATGAAATGCTCTTGTTTCCTGTACAAATTATCAAAAACAGGAAACGAAGGTAGCATTATTGTAATTATCAGTGAAATTTTTCTCAAGGGACCAGACAATCTTACGAACATTTTTCTATGTTTTCAATGAACACAACTCAGGATGCAGTTCCTCTTGTGCTTTTTGGTATTATACTTCAATCAAAATTGAAGTTTCATTTAGATAAAAACTCTAATTTTTATCGGAGAACAGGACCAAAAACTACCTATAAAACCATATCCAAGTTTAATTCTAGGAGCTTCAACAAAGAGGAAGTTATGCAGCAGACATATATATTGATAGAAAAAAGGGAAAAGGGAGAAACCAGTGGTGAGAAAGACGAAGTAGACGGCAGTGTCAACCCCAGACATGGTAACAATATCACGTTCAGAAGAAGACATGGCCTCCTTGATCCAGGAGAAAGGGTTGCGGCTCTTGGGCCCTCCTTCCGATGGCTCCAACCCCTTGAGGATCCTGTTGGGGAAGTACACCACATTGTTCCCAGGCTTACTCGATAGAAACGCAAACACGATCATCAAAACCAGAAATATCAGAAACGAAGTCCCCAGGGACGTCAAAAACGAAGTAAAATCCATCTGGGCCTCTCACTTTTCTCACGATACAACACAACACAACACAACACAAAGTCCCTCACTTGATCAACATCAATGAAAGCGCCGTAGCCGTTACCACTCCCTTCATTCAAACCAACCGTTGCAAACGGTTACAAAGCATGACAATAAAAGGGTGTTGTTTTATGTAGCAACAATAGCAAACGGCAATGACATAAAGGAAGAAGATGAAAGGAAAATGAATATAATAAAGAAGGAGATATTTTGAGCAAAGGTGGTAGTTGTGTTGTGGGGCACCTTACGTTTTGGATTGCTTGTGTTCAATTAATGTAATGAATGGAAGTTTTATTTTGAGTTTGCGTGGAAATTAAGAGTGGGATGAGTGTGTGCGAGCGCGGAAATAATGCAAAACGGTGATGCAGAGGAGCTGTTGAAAAGGACAAAACTTTGTCATGTCCCTGTTTCTGTATTACAGAGATGCCCCGACATGCCAATATTACCCCTCAATAATTTGGATCAGGGATCTCATGCCTCTTGCTTCCAGATTTATCACAAGTGATACCTTTTTCAACTTACCTCAAACTATACAACATTACATAGGAAAAGTGTTATGTCTGAGTGTAGTGTAGGGATATACATTTTTTTCCCTGTAAATTTTATCTAGTGTTGTTTGGATGAATTGTGAGACAGTGTGTGGATCTAGTTAGATGTTAGATTTTGTTTTATCCTTCAGAAAGATGAATTCTCAGAAGCAAATCTGAAACCACTCAAATTTTATTAAAGTTAACAGAAGGGGAGAAAAAACCGGAACCTATTCACGCGCTGTCCATGGGATTCAAAAGGAAGTCAAAAAACATATATTTCTCTCTTTCTATCTTCTTGCCATCAGAAGAGCGTAACGGTACGCTGTCTGTTATGTGTCTACAAAGGAACACTAAACTAGATTTCCGTTCAAAATAAATACTTATTACGTAAAGCTAATACTGCATTCATTATTTTATTCACAATTCACGTATCTTCCCCTATTATACTCCATAAACCTGTATTTTAGGTAGATTTTGCTAAAAACCCATCTCTTTCTGCCTACTGAAACTTCATGACAGCTCCAACACACTTCACATTGATAGTTGCAAAGTGCAGATCACTCAAGGTGGTGTACCCCATCAAAAAGTTCTTTTTTTTTTTCGGAAATATTTTATGTTTTATACATCCAAAAATTAAGCAATGACTTTTTCTTTACTTTACTTTATTAATACTGTGACTTTTTTTTTTTCAGTAACAGTGCCGAAAGTAAACACACAGACGTCATAAATCGAGAATTTGATTATATGATTAAAAGCATGAGTAACTCATTAGCATTAGTCAAATATGTTTGAAAATAAAACAATATACTAGAGATGTCAAAGAAGTTTTATGAAAAGCAAGTAGGAGAATTTTCATCAAAAGGAAAAGGATTGAGTGAGAGAGGCATATATAATTATATAATTAAGATACACAACACACTCCAAATTTGAGCAAATTGCTTAATAAAATAGTATGAACATAACTACAATATACAGCATAGTTGTGTCATGATTACCCACTATAGTATGCATTATATTACATTAGATAATACATATGGAACTTGAGTTTGATTGGAAAAAAAAGAAAAGGACAAGAGATTGGGTCATAACGTGCATGATATTTCTTTTGTAGTTGCCAGAAAAGACAAAGAGAGGGATCAAACCAAGGGCATTGTGGTAAATGCAGTGAATGTGGATAAAATCAGTTAACCGGTAATATTCTAGTTCCACATTTGTACCACTGGGGAGTCCAATTCAAATTGACGATTTGTTCGTTAGCTCGCTCTCACACACACACACGTGATGTACACGTACGTTGCCTGTCGACGTGGGTAGTTTTTTACCCTAACAGTGAGGAAACAGCGTATCCAGCTGACACGTGTCGTGGCACTAGGGACAGGTGGCACGTGGGTGTGTTGCCGACAGAGGACACAGTAAGAGAACCTGGGATCCACATATTGGGTAGATAAGAAGGGAAGTTATGCAAATGCTACTATGCTACACATACCTACCTTTAAGACCATTCAAACCAAATTTTCTTTGCACCACAAATGAAAAAGCCTTTACCTTTTTCCCTCTTCCACACATCACTCTCGTATTTTTTTTAAAACACGAATTAGGGTTTTTTTATTGATATAATTCGGAAGTAATTTTGTATTTGTTTTTTGAAAATTCTTAGATTTGTCATGACATGTATATGGATTTAGTTAATGTAATTGTCTTTGGTTGGGTGAGATAATAACAAGGGGGGAGGGCCATGGCACGTGCCACCTAACGAGAGAAACGAGAATGAGAAGAGTGTGGTAGGGTTGAGATTTGAGGGACCATACACGTTAAGTTTTTTGAAAGTGAAACACGCGGTAGACACGGATAAAGAAGCAGTGAATTAAACCTGGCATACCTCTTTTCTAGTGGACCCATTCTTATCAATCATGCTTCACCAATATATCTCTATGACTTTCTGGCCATTCAGCTATGTGCTTTTTATTTCATTTTTTAAAGGTGTTCACAGGTACCAGTACAAATTTTGTTATTAAAAAATTATGCATTAAGCTCAAATTTTGTTGGTGAAGTCTATGTATGGATTAGAAAAGGGTGCTGCTGAATATTCCATGCTTTTAACTAGCTTTCATTTCACGTTTAAGAATAAAGTTTGAATGAACAAACAACAATGTTCACGAGTTTTTTTTTTTAACATTTTTTTTCCAACTTGCAGTTATCCTAATGAACTTTTCTGAATATATATTTATATTTCGGAAAGTTTATTTTAAATTAACAGAGGAGTGCAAGAAGAAATACCCTTCGATAACTGAAAGCACTAGTTTTTTGTTAACTTTTGGTCGAGGTGTGACAAAGACGCTCTCAAAAGCCTGATGATTATTTAGAGCGAAAAGAAAAAATGGCAGAAGTACAAAAGAAGATGCTAAACTCTATTTTCTTTGGAATTGAATGTGTGTAATAACTTCGTCCAACAGTAATGTATATGAAATAGTTACAAGAGTTTAAATGATCAGAAGTTGCAGCATCTTGCACGACCTCTTGACAAGTTGTCCCATAAACAGACCAATTGCCTGGGTGATTGATAATGTGCAGTGAAGTAGCCTTCCATGCATCCGTACTGACAAAACTTCCAGTTGTGGGAATACTGAACCGCGGCCACGGTGTTGTTGAATCTCCCCACCCACATTCCCATGCTTACATCCTCCATTTTAAAGAGCTGCCACCAGAATCAAATGTTTCACCAGTCAATACTGATAATAGAGTGGAACTATAAGTGGTTATAAAATGTTTACGATTTCAGATTCTCTACTTTAATTTTTGAATTGTACAAATATTTGTGTTTCGTAATTTAAAAATCTTTTTAATATATTTTGAAACATTAAAGACACTGTCCAAAACACCGCATAATAATAATAATAAAAAAAAATTAATAGAGAATCCAAATTCAATGTTTACATGATGAAAATTCAAGTGATAAAGTTTCTGGTAACGAACCCGCAGCCTCCTTTGTTTGTGTTGAGACATGATGAAAGTAACAATGTCTCTGGAAATTATGTATGCAGGGCCATTTGCATAAGGAGGATATACTTCTTCAGGCCACTCCTGTGCCAATTAATATATATTCAGTAAGATAAGAGAAAGGATGGTGTGACATTACTTTTTCTTTTTGTTGCATAAATTGAAAAAATTGAACAACCAAACAGAAATATACACAGTTGCATGTTACCTACAAGTTTAACTAAATGTGACAACTACAATACCTCATATGTAACAGCCCATTTCCCGTTTCTCATAGGGCGATGCAGGAGATTGAGATTGCCCATGTAAAGGGGCTTATTCCGGGGTACAGCTTCGATTTCTTTCAAGATAGTATCCACCCTGATGAAAGTGTCATCGTCAACTTTCATGATATATGCAGTACTCACATTCTGAATCTGCATGGAAGAAAATTGGCTTATAAAACCGGAGACAACAGGAAAATGAGTGGGAGCTGTAAGAGTTGCATATTATGAGGGAGCTGAAAGAAATTAGCTGGACAAATGCAATTCACTTACCCCCAATATCTGTAAATAATAAAAGAAAAGCACGAAAACTGACTAAAAGATTTAAAAATGAACTCACCCCAAACTCACAGAGAGCCATGGTTTTAAGCACAACAAGGTCGTAGCGGTCCATAAAGGGCAATATGACAATGTCACCGAAGTAAGAAGCTTCCTTCCTCAGCACCGTATTAACTTCCTTTCTTGGATTCTTCGTGTTGATGTTTAGAAATTATATCAGGTAACAAAACAATGACAAATCAACCATATCATATCAATAAGAAGAATAATAGTGAAAATAAAAAAAATTACACAGAAAGCCCTTGAATTCCAAACAATGACATAAGTGGTTAAATTGAAAAAATAAATTGTTTACAAATTGCATTATATTTCATTTAGCATTCCGATATAACTACATTTATCTACATTTCTATATTTTCTCTTCAGAAGTTATAATTATATTATAAATGACCAATACAGTGGTGGATTACAAATATAAAATAAGTAATTTGCACAACCAATAGTGATTCCCATGAACCAACCAATGTAGTAACTAAAAGTATAACCAACCAAAACAACAATCTCATGCAAATATAAACTATTTACATCAGCTATATTAAAAGATAAAGATTGGAAAAATCGAACCTCTTGTAAACTTGAAATCTTTAAGAGCTTCGTGGAGCACAAAAATAGCTAAGGTGATAACTAGCTTTGGATGCCTAGTGATACACTGAACTCGGTGGGCTCCATTGCAAATTTGGATCATAAATTGAGTAGATGTTCTATGAAGCTAAGTGTATGCAAGGCCTTAGGAAACCTGATCCTAGAGCACTTTTCATCTTCTCTTCTACTTTCTAAAATCAATTTCAGCAGCTTACAAGTGAGGTATGGCTATCATATCTCAATTTATTTCAACAAAGATTAGCAAAAACTATAGCCAGACAACCAATAGATCATCACTGACCTTTGTTAAGAGAGAATTTTATAAAAAACCTGAAGATTCCTTCTCTGTCACTGACTTTTCTGTTTATTTTAATTAAAGTTTCCAGGTGAATGGATCAGATCCTAGCTCTTGAAATTGAGAAATTTCCAAAACAACTACAGACTCCAAATTCTGTCTGCCGAAGCTTTTGGGCCATCAAAGTGGAAGTTACTACCACTTGAAGGTCAAAGAAATATTTTATGTTGTCCCTTCAGGGTTTGAGTACATACTTTTACCCATAATTTCCAAAATGATCCCGGAAGGTTGTTTTTCTCTTCTTCATTAAATTCTTACATCAATTCTAGTGTTCTACAACATTCTTGGTATGATGTAGCACAATCCTATTGTGATGTCTAAGACAGGGTATTCCCCTAATAAAAAAACCAAAAAATACTAATTTTGGATGTGTTCCTCCAACTCAAATGTCAGAACTCACCGTCTCTCTGAATGAAGGAAATCCAATCCCATAAACATAAGTGTCTCAAATATTACATTAAAGGTAAATTTATATTTTATAAACCAAACAAAACCAAATATCTAAGTTAACTATATACTGAGCAGGCATAAGATACTTCAAAATAGAATAAAAACCCAGGTAACAACAAATTATCCCAAATCATAATAACCTTATTGTGTCAATGAAACCCTAAACAAAATAATACAACTATATAATCCAATTTGCATCATGGTATCACGCCTTTCTCCATGCTCATACCAGATTAAAATAGATAATTTTCTATGCCAAAAAAAGGCAGCAGCCTTACCAATGCAACAAAGAATCGTACTACCACATCCGAAGACTTGATTGTAGCAGCTTGCATCCATGTTTTTCGCACTGCCATACGTTCTGCAAAGTGATTTGACGCAGAAAGAACTCCAATGAAAAGCCTAACAGCATGTTTAGGTAGAGCACTGGCTTTCCAGGTTTCTGACATTTCCAGTACTCTTTGAGGTGAGAAAATTGGATCTGAAGTAGGTAGAGAAGTGGCAAAAACTGAATGAACATCAAGGTCCCCTTTAACCACCAATCCTGTAGCATCTTCAAGTGTAAAACCCTGATGAGAAAGGGGAGCTAAAAATCAGCCTGGCAAAACTTGTAATCACAGAGCATTATAGAATTGAGAAATTAATTTCAATTGCCCTACTAGTTTAATCCAAGTGTGGCCTTTAGGCAAATGGAAAACTTCTGTGGTGTCTTGATTAACTTACTGTCCGATATGGAAATGAAGTCATATGGCGACCCCCAACATTGATGTGGTATCCATCAACACCAGCACGTAATGTAAGGACAAACATTCTACCCTCTGTAAACGGATATGGCCAGGTCACTTCTGGCTTCTGCTTACGCCCTATAAATCGCTTGAACCATGACGTTGTCTTGGACTCTTTCGAATCTAAAATGTCATTCAGCATCCATTTTTCACATCTCCTGTACCCATCAACTGCCCAGCATGACAACAAATTTACTTATATATTAAATTAACCCACAAAGAAGATAAAAAATTATGCAGAAAAATAATAATTATGGAACTCTACAATAATTATTTTAGACTGAATGCCATTCTACACAAATTATTACCCACTATATTATAAAATAGTCAAACAATCAGGAACTATTTTCTGCCATACTATTATTTATCAAATATTAATAAACAAAAAATTACCCATATCACAAAAACTAGAGAAGTTGCATTAGTTTATTATCCTTGCCTTTTGTTCACGGTGATAGTTGGGTTCTCATGAGAGAAAATGTCAGGGAGATGTACACATGAGTCTCATGAGCAAACCTTATAAGAGATCAAGAGACCATCTTTAACCGAAAATCTTAAGAGATTGGATTTGTGAGTCTTCTTTCTTATTGTTCATCTTGTTCAAACTCACTTAGAATCCTAACAATAATGATTTTACATACTAATCATAAATAGTTGCCGAAGAAGGATATACCCTGATAGCCAAAACTCTTAACATCCTTTTGTTCCACGTCAACAAAATCTGCAAATGGAACCTTATGTATACAAAAATGCTCATGCAACAACAATCTTGCATCTAATTCTAAGTATGTAAGTATTTGATTAATGTTAACCCAGAACAGCTTTTCTGCCAAAACCTCCAACAACAGCATTTTGGTTAAAGACTTTTCAGAACACAAAACCACTAATCCAAACATTCACCACTATAATTATGACAAGAATAAGCATTACTTCTGCTGTGTTTCTTTTAATAACAGGCTACAAACAGCCAATAAGTGTTCTTTGGCTAATTATTCAAGTAACAAGGCACTCCTTATTTTCATGCTCATGTGTCATCATCATCTTCTTATTCCATCAGTTTCAAGATTACTAAACCTACTTACTTTGCTGTTTTCTTCCCATTCTACATAACGACAATGCAACTCCATCCTGCAAGAATTTTTTTTCCCTACTTAACATACTCAAAGTGAACAGGAGACATGATAAAATCGTACCAAGCATTTCTTCAGTATCCTTAGATGGCAAACCATCGCATCTCTGAGATGTTCCCCAGTGCATTCGATAACAAGTATTATGCTCAATAACCGGTCGTTTGCTCCAATCCCCTCTTAACCTAGGATTCAGGTGAAAAATCTTCGGAGGATCTTCCCCTTCCACTGACCTTAGCCCTAGTAATTCAACCACAAACTGTGAAACCGAAACCAATACTAATCCATCACCTTTCCCCTTGGACCTCGACCTTGCTTTCACAGTAGCATACTCCTTATGAGCGTGATGAGGTGTGCCTACCACAGTGATTGAAGAACCAGCAGCAAGACCACAAGGAATAAACATCAATCCATCCCCCTTCAACAAATCTTCCCTGCTCATTGATATCCAAGAAGGACACGACTCGGTCTTTCCTTCAATTCTTTCTCCAGCCTCCTTGTTATCAACCTGCTCCAATTCTTTCCAAGCCTTCAACCCCAATGTCCAAGCCTCATCTGCCATTTTCTCCAGCACAGAAAAATCACCAGTCATGTTGCTTCGCCGCAATATTTCCCCGGTAATCCTACCATATCGCCGAGGAATATGCTTCCCAGATTCAAGGCCATGATCTTCCTCCTTCGTTGGTTCCTCCTTTGGCCTCAAGGGAGCATCTTGGCCCCTATCATCCACTAACCTCCAATGAAATGCATCTTTATAAACAGAACCAACAAAAGGCTTGCTCAAAGCTGCATCATCAGTGTCCCCAGTAGCAGTCACCCTATCCATTCCAACTCCATTGTAACTCTCATCCCCACTCAACGATGAGACTACTCTCTCAAACTGTGAAAAGTTACACAATATAAAAACCAAGTACAACACCCCAACAGCAACCAAAAAATGAGACAACCTATACCTCCTGGAATTAGAAGTTTCATTTCTCAATCTCTTCATCTTCAAAAACAATAATACAACCTAGTCTACAACAAGTCCCACAAAAACCCCGTAACCCACAAAGAAACTCAAAATGTGAAGGTAAACCCACCAATCCAAAGAAAGCAACGTGGCAACGTGTTGGAGAGTGGTTGGTGGGCTTTGAGGGAAAGATATAAAGAATCAAACTTTCTTGTAAACCAAATCAAATCAACCAATGCAGCAATGATTCGATCAACTGCCATGGGACGCCTAGTCCTACATCATGCGGGAAGTAGCATCTGAAGAAAACCATAAATGGGATGAAGAAGAAATGCTGAAGGTACCCAGATCTTCGATGCTGAAAACATAGTGGAAGCAGATAGGTAGGTAGGTGAATGGAACTTTTGTATTAGAGGAAGGCACAAAGGGAAGGTGGGAATAATCAATTTTAATTTTTCAAGGCTAAAAAAAAATAGCTTAAATATATATTTGGTCTCTATTTTTGTTCATTTTATTTAATTTGGTATTTATTTTTGTTTTATGTTCAATTAGGTCTTTATTTTTGTCAAATTGTGGTCAATTTGGTCCTTTTCACTAAAGCTATTTAAATAGTTAACGTTTTTGAATAGTACATGCCACGTGTCAATTCCTGGTTTTTTTATTTTTTTGAATTTTTTTTTTGAATTTTTTTTGAATTTTTTGAAATTTTTTTAATTTTAAAAAAAGTGTCCACGTGTCAAGTCACAATTGTGCCACGTGTCAGTTTCTGGTAATATTATTTTTTTTGTTCAATTTAGTTCCTATATTCGTTATTTTTGTTC
>Ga0214543_1006771_pt1 | contig 20184 bp, 11 predicted proteins | sample CNSS2metaG_FD_160094 | JGI IMG/M metagenome (GOLD analysis project Ga0214543, IMG submission 160094) | Root nodule microbial communities from cowpea collected in UCLA plant growth center, Los Angeles, California, USA - CNSS2 | ecosystem: Host-associated > Plants > Roots > Nodule | place: USA...
ATTAAATGTGTTAGGGCCATTATTTATAAAGCCAAATAATAAAGTGATCTGACTAAATTAAAGATTTGGCTAAAGGCATATGTCATGAAAATAAATATTGTGTAGAGACCAGTTAGTAATTTCTAATATGATGAGGGGCCAAATTAGAAATACTAAAACTTAAGTAATTCAGTTTATAAATGGTCGTGGTCCCCTTCTGAGAGCACACACACAGAGTCATAACGTACTCTTCCTGTTCCTTTCTCCCTATCCCCATCAAGAGAGAAAACCAAAGGGAAATAAAGGTGCTCTACAGGAGGAAGATCATTGTATCATTAGTGCTCTCTAATATTATCGTTATGACCAATTCAGGTACGCTTCTGTTTACTTTTTACAACATGGTTATCAGTATGGGATATTGTTTATGATTGATTATTAGAATTAATAATACGATCATATTCTGCGTTTATGCTTACAAAAAGAATTCGAACCCGGCCCGACCCACCACGGGTTGGCGGGTTAAACGGGTTGGCTCACGGATTCAATTAATTAAAAAAATTATTTTTTTTCAGTCAAAACTAAATTGTAATTCTAATTAAAATCTAAATAAACTTCAATACAATCCAAATACAAACCAAAATAAAAAAAAATACAAATTATTTATTTGTTAGATAAAAAAATAACTTAACATGATCCAAATGTAAAGTCCAACTTAATAAAAATAAATAAAAACACTTGTGTGACCCTTTTATCTGCGGGTTGGCTCACCAACCCGGCTCACCACGGGTTCAACCCGAATGAGCCGGGTTCTAAATTAGTCAGGTCAAAAATGAACCCGTATTGAAATTTGTAAAACAATTTCAACCCAACCCGGCCCGAACTCGTGGTGAGCCGGGTTGGCTCGCAGGTTCCGATCCATTTTGACATCTCTAGATGATTGTTTCTTCCATATCAAATACTTTGAAATAAATTATAATTGTTTACATTTAAGATTAGAATACCAAATAAAATTTCATGAGAACCAAAACATTTATTAAATTTGCAAACTACAAACATTAATGAAATTTAGTTGATAAAATTAAAAAATATTTTTTTAAAAAGAATATAAAAAGAAAACAAATATTCAAATTAAAATATATTTTAAATGTTTGTTTACTTCAATTTTTTAAATTCTAATGAATCTCTTTTTTATACACTAATAAAAGTTATAATACATCACTTAATCAAAGTAACACAAAAAAAATAATAAACATAATAATAAAATTTTAACATAGATTTTGTATCTTCTGAACTCCAATATATGTTGGATAGTGACAAAAAAATATTCATAGCAATTATATTAAATTTTTATATTGTAGTAAATAAATTTTATTTATACAATTAAAGTGAAAAAAATTACAGTATGATTAATAATGAGTTAGAAAATAAAAAATAATTCGATAGAATATATCGAAATATTATTCTACATGATGAAAATAAACAATAAATATAAATATTAACAAATTAACAAATGTGTGTCTGGGAAATAATTTGAGACACTATTGAAAGAAATCGCATAAAGGAAATCAAATGTATAATTAAGGGTATGATAAGATGAAAAATACCTTAGAGATCTAAGAAAACTTTTCAAATATCAACATATATACTCAATGGTTGAAAAATAACGAAAATTATTTTAACGAAACATAAGAGTTCTTCAAATTAAACAAAAAATAATAATAATACGTAAATAATTTTTTTTATATTACCTTAAATTGAGAGTATGAACATTCTCATGTGAAAGGAAAATATACAATAAATAAAAATATTAAAAAATAATAGAAATATTCAAATGTGAGGCATACAAAATTTTTAATCAACATACATCATTTTAACATATTTACATAAAGATTATAATAAGATAAAAAATATATTGGAGATGCGAATGCATTTTATGACAAACCAAATAATTATAAGAAATAAAAAATAGAATATATATATATATATATATATATATATATATGTATGTATAGTTACTTAATTAATTATGAATATTTTAATTAATAATTTAGACGGGATGGAAGATATGGCGAGGACGGATATTATGGCGGAGATATGTACATCCCCATACCCATCCTCATACCCAATTGAAAAAGCCGGGGATTCCCAATACCCATACTCATATTCAGTCAACGCAGGGATTCCCCGTCAAAACGGAAACGGGTTCGAACAATACTCACGGAGACATATTTATTTGTCATCTCTACAAGCACTTGACTTTTTAAAATAATGGTTAAAAGATCTTCATTGTTTCCTATTATTATTATTATTATTATTATTATTATTATTATTATTATTATTATTATTATTATTATTATTATTATTATTATTATTATTGTTGTTGTTGTTATATAATGGTATTATTATTATAATAATTATATTATCATTATTATTATTATTATTGTTATTATTATCGAGGAACAAAATTTAAATAAATATGGTTTTGTGATATATTATATGTAAATTTTTTAAATGAATTAATTATATAAAAGAAATAAATATAAATATAAATAGAGATATTTTTTGTTTGTTAAATTAAACCGTGTATATTGTAAAATATTTCAAGTTATTATTGAGAATATTAATAAATTATTTCAGGTTATTAATGATAATATCAATAAATTTTATTTTTCTAATTTTAAATAATAATTTTATTTTTATTTTAATATTATTTCTCCTATTTAAATTGAAAGGTAAAATGGTAATCATACAATTTATTCTATTAAAGATAAAAATTTATTAAATTTTACCAATCACATGATACACAACATTTCACAAACTTTTTCTTCGTATCCACTCAAATTATAATGTCTTTCTCTTGATCCAAATAACCTCATCTTCACCTACAAATCAACTTAAATCAACCTAGTCTCACTCTTCCAACTTCATTCCACAACCCAAACACAACATTAATGTTGGATAATTAAATGCTTTCCCAACTTCACATGACTAATTAAAGAATTTGAGAACATTAGAACAAATTAGTTTTTATATATACATTTTATATAGATTATAAAATTTACATCTTTTTAATTTAATTAAATATCTATAATAAAGTTATAAAATTATTTATTTTACATCCCACTTTTATAATAATTAAAATAATTTCTTTTTTATTTTAATACAATAAAATAAAAAATGGATACAAGTGCTAAACACATATGGTTTTCCTAATAATTTATAATATTAATCTCTTACAGCAATAATAAATTATTTGTATTTTTTTATCTATAAATACATTTTTATTTGTCACCGCTGATTATATGAATATTCTAAATAAAATTTATATATAAATTCTAATAGGTGTATAATTCAAGTATTTTTTAAATGTTTAAATATGTTTTTTTGCCAAGTTCAGACATATGTGAAATTACAAGAAAATATCTCATTAACTAATTTTAATTTTAGTGATCAAAAGTTGTTAGTCACTATAATAATAAATTTAGATACCAGTTTACAAAGTAAAAATGTATTAGTTAATAGAGTAGTCATTATTATGAATACAAAATTATAATTGATCGTTAAATTGAACACTAATTAATTAGAGACCAATATATAAATCAATATTCTTTAGTAGCAAAGATCTTAGTAGATAATGTTTAGTAACTAATTTTCTTTGGTGACTAATAAATTTTAGAAATCAATTTAGAGATTAATTATAATATTTTATTCATTATTAAAAGGTTACTAGGTTATTGATTACTAAAATAATAACGAATAAAATATTATAAGTGGTCTCTAGATTGGTTTCTAAAATTTAGCTATCAAAAGAAATCGATTACTAAACATTATCTATCAAGGTTTTTGCTACCAAAGGATATTGGTTTCTAAATTGGTCTCTAATTAATTAGTGATCAATTTAACAATCAATTATAATTTTGTATTCATAATAGTGACTACTTTAGTAACCAATAGTTTTTTATTTTGTAAATTGGTAGCTAAATTGGTTACTATAATGACTAACAACTTTTGGTCACTACAATTAGTTATTAATGAGATATTTTCTTGTAGTGTGAGTTTATTCATTTTAACCAAATTTTGCTAAGTTTCGTTGACATTTCAAACGCGTTTATCATAGCATTTGAGTTATTTACACAGTTTGACACATTTTCGTTTCAATATTAACTGAAAACGTGTTTGAAACATCAAATAAACTTAACAAAATTTGGTTAAAAGGATTAAATACATCAATTTCTAAAAATGGAAGACTAAATTCGTCAAAAATTTCGAAAACGAACTAATTCTAATTTTCAATAAAAAGTTAAAGAACAAAAAAAAATGTTTAACCCTAATTTAAAAACAAGAGATTCAACTAAGGATGGCAAAATGGGCCGGGCCCGACGGGCCGGCCCGCTAGCCCGTCAGTAAATACATGGGCCGGGTCCAGAAATTCAGCCCGTCAACCCATGACAGCCCGGCCCGTCAAGCCCGCTGGCCCGTCGGGCCAACCCGCGGGCCAAAACGGGCGGCCCGCGGGCCGTATCACTTAATAAAAAAAACAGCACGTGCACATTTTTTCAGTATCCCTCCCTCACACACACTCTGCGCCGAGACACCTCACACACTCTGTGATTGCGTCTCTTCTTCTCAACTCTTCTCTGCGCTCACTTCTCCTCCACCCACGGCGTTCTGGTTCCATTTCAACTTCGTAGCGTTCTGGTTCCATTGCAGGGCTGTTTGTGTTGTGATAATTTTCTTGTTTAATAGATCATTGTTGTTGTATTCTTAATTGCAGGAGAATTTCTTTTGGTAATATAAAATTGGGACATTATTCAGTCAACTAAATTTGAAATGAAAAAAATTAAAATCTGATTGGGCTACAAATTATACAAATGAGAAAAAACTGGCAGGCCGACCCGCCAACCCGTCAGCCCGCCAGCCCGCGGGCCGGGCTCAGAAACGCAACCCGTTTTACCATGTCGGGCCAGCCCGGCCCAGCCCGTTTAATATGGGCCAAAAAAGGGCCGGGCCAAAACGGGCCGGGCTGGCCCGTTTTGACACCCCTAGATTCAACTAGTCTTAAAAGATAGAGAGAAAGATAGAGGAACTGACATCAAATTTAATATAAAATATTTATAATATTCTAAAATATTAAAAAGATATAAATATCAATCATCAATTTTATATATTATAAGAAATTTAATAATTATGTTTTTTATAAAGTAAATCAAAATTCATAACAATTTGTGATATGTACTTTAATTATCTTCTTTAAAATTTATTGTTACATATAGTGTACTTGAATATAGGATGACACTAGAATCTCCTACAAAATGTCTAAATAAACCAATACTAAAATAAAAGAGAATAAACAAATTATGTTTGAATTTTAAGTTATCAATATTTATTTTTAGTTAAGGAAAAAAAATAACGAACTAGAAATAACGAAAAAATAAATTAGGAAACACTAAAGAATTAGTCAGAATGAAAGAGTATAAATGAAAAGAAACATCACGAAAAATTAAACTGTTTGAAAGCGAAGAAAATAAATGATTTATTTATTTATATGCAGTTTCCTTAACTCAAACAATTTAATTTTCCACTTTTCCTTTCTTTTATTTACTTTTTCAGTACCAGTTTCATTATAAAGAATTCTCTCATAGTTTTAAAACATGATTTTTATAATTTAATATATATATATATATATATATATTAAATAATATTTCTTAAAATAATAATAAATTTATTAATTCACCGGTTTAATTATAAAATATTCCTTTATATTTTTCAAAATAAAAAGAATATTATTAAAATAAAAGCAATCTCAAATATTTTGTTTAAAAAAGGAAAAAAAAACACAAGTATATGCGTAATGAAAAGTATAAAAAGAAAATGAAATTATTGTTTAAAAAGGAAAAAGAAATATTATTTTTTAAATAAAAATTATAATGCGTACATATTATTATATCCCCAATTTAGAAAAAAAATGGCGAGGGACGAATTTAAACTCCAACCAATGATAAAGAAAAGTAAAAGTTCCTGCCAGTATTAGATAAAATAATATTTAAAATATAAAGTAAATCCCAAAATTTGAAGTGTTCTAAAAGGACGAATGAAAATATTTAACCATTTTAACGCTCATTTAACATCCCTAAGAAAGTGATTATGAAAATGGCAGGCATTACGAGTTCAGTTTTTATGTGGAATCTTTTTTTTTCTTTAAAATATACTATTTTTTATATATTAAAAAAATTAATATATTTTTAAATACTAAAATCAGGAGAGATCAGTGTATTTTAAAAATATAATAGAAGATTATATAAAAAACATCAGTAAAAATCTAAATTCGAATCATTACTTTTAATTAGGTGAAATTAATTTAAAAGTGATAAGTAAGTGTAATGTAGGTTTAAGTTTGAATTATTTAGTTATCTATAACAACATATAAAAGAAATTCCCCTTTTTGTGTTCACATCTCAAAATACCAATTTTACCCTTTAAAACAATATATAAGAGGATTTCCTTTTTTGTGTCCACATTTCAAAATACCAATTTTACCCTTTAAATATAACAATTTATTACATTTTTAAAATTCACTATTACTTTTACCAACTTTTTATAAAATCGACTATCTTTCCTTCTTCTCTTCTTCTTTATTTATCAATAGTTATTCTTTCATCTGTTCTGATATATTTCACTTTATTTTTAATAAATATAATTTTAGTTTATATATTTACTTAATAACATTGCAATATTATTACCTACTACTATAATATCATACATATTTAAAAAATGCATACACACAGGCGCTATCGCACATGTGTTTATGTTAGTATATTTAAAATAAATACGTGATGTATGTGGTTGACTTTAAATTTAGGTATAATTATTGATTTGGTATCCCAAATTTTTTTGGTTAAGTTCAATTTGGTTCTCATACCATTGGTTTGTTCAATTTAGTACTCAAATTATCTAAAAAGAATAAATTTGGTCATCTCCGTTAGGTTAGAGTTAACACCGTGTTCGTACAGGACACGAGTCAAGCCGTGAAATTTTTAATTTTTTTTAATTTTTTAATTTTTTTTCAAAAAATGTAAAAGCTGTCACGTGTCAGTTTACCATCGTGCCACATGGCAACTTACAATCATGACACGTGACAGTGGTAATAGTTGTTTTCAATTTAGTCCTCTATTTAAATTTTGTATTCAATTTAGTACCCCAATTTTTTAAAATGATCTAATTTCGTCTTCTCCAATTTGAGACCAAATTAGTAAATAAGCTTAATTACAACTTATATATACATGTTACAATAACTTTTTATAATATACACATCAAATCATTTCACCTAAATACTTAAATTATTTTATTTTTTTACATTTTTTACCTTTGTAATTTTTTACACATGAAATTTTTTACACTTGTAAAAAATAAAATAATTTGAATATTTAGGTGTAGTGATTTGATGTATAAATTCAAAACAATTATTTTAACATGTATATATAAGTTATAATTAAATTTAGTTACTAATTTGGTCTCAAATTGGAAAGAACGAAATTGAAAACAACTATTTCAAAATGCCCAGATTCACATATATTTAACTGTACTAATGGTAAATTTAAAGCGAAAATAATAAAAACATGCTTCAAATAAGCAATTTTAATAGTCTGGTTCACACTATCTAATTTGAAGCCAAATTAGGAATAGTTAACAATATGTCTTGGGTTATGTGTATGCTTCTGTTCATGATAACTTATGTGCATGGGAAGATTTTAAATGATAGCTTAACAAAGGCCATACAAGAAAAGTGATACTATGTTTTAGTTTTGGTGTTTTTGCTAACCAATGCATATTGCCACCAATTAAGGAATTAAAAAACAAAAGTTTTCATTGGATATCATGAGAGCCCGTTAGCAAAAAATGGGATGAGAACACACTATTATTCCATTTTTTTTAATTCTTTAACTACTAATTAGAATTTCCTTTAGTTACTAGTTCCTACTGTTAAACGAACTAGATATTCCTAGAGAGTTGAATAGGGTAAACTTAGGTGTAAAATAATAAGGATAATGCTAGAATAATGAAATATCTATTGGATTATCGTTGAAGATTTACATCAATGAACCATTCATCACTATTTGCTTGACCAAATTGATTTTGGGTTTGTCATTATGAAGTTGGTTTACAAAAGGTACTTTTTGATAAAGCATAGTTGGTTTGTTGAACAATGATGTTGGTTTATATAAAATGTTGAGCATTTTTCTTGGTTTTTCATATAGAATAGTAGACCACAATATTGCAGATATTTCCTTGTGATTCATACCACCGCTACAAGGTACTTTCTTTCTTATAATTTTGAACTTAGAAATCTAGTTTTAGAGGAATTTCCTTAGCTTTTTGAGATTTTATTTCATCTAGATTGATGATTTTTCTTTTTTGAAAGTAATTTTTTCCAGGGGATGGGGCAATGATGAAGGATATTGGATTCAATGCCTATAATTTCTCCATCTTTTGGTCAAGAATACTACCTGTGAGAAACTATAATCATCTTTTTATTGTTTTGGTATAGCAAGTGTAAATTTATTTAAAGAACCAAATGAAAGACATGACCCTGCTAAAGAATTCTCAAGAAAGTGTCATTTCAGTGGACATTGAATGCTTCAAAGAAGCCCCTTTCCAAAGCAGAAATTACATATGAGAAAGTGGTGCTCCGTTACCGAATGATGGAAGAGGATCAAGCGAGGAAGACAATATTAGTTAGGAAGATAACTATAGGAAAATATATTATAATAGCGTATGATTTTTTTGTCTTTTTGTTTTCATCGTGTAATCCTTTGGATGGTGCTGGATAATGTGAATTATGTTTTATATGAATTATGAATGAAAATATTTGTGATGAAAATTTATATATTTAATAATTTTCTTTTACTTTATCTAATTTTATAAAAGGCAACTTAATTAAATAATATGAAAGTAATGATGCTTTTAGCTGTTATATTTTGCATTAGATTTTTTTTTCAAAATAAAAAAATTATCACAGTTTTAACTGCCATTATTTGCGTTGAGAATACAGCGGTTTTAACTGCCATTATTTGCATAGTGCATTAAATGGCGAGTGTGGCGGCGTTTCGCATAAGACAACCATATTATACTTTGTGGTGACAGAATATATAGCGGTATGTGGACCCGCCAGACATGCAAAATATGGTGGTCATAAGCATCATTTTATACAACATTTAACTATCATATTTAACACAATTGTTTGTAGTGTAGAGTTTCCAGTTTCCTAAAATTTCACAGAATTATTCACTACATTGATTTGCCATTCATTCCTCGGGAAAACAATCACAATGTCGGCGAAGAAGGGATCAGACATGTTGGGAGCAACCATCTATGATAAGGTTATAAAATTTTGTTTTTCACACACAATTATAAAATAGGAAAGTGAGATAAATATCACATAAAAAAATATACAACATATCATAATAAGATAAAATGAAATGAAAATTCTTCCAAATCCATAAAACTGGATTTTATCATACTTTATAAAGATATTGATTAAGTTTGTAGTGACTAGTAAGGATAAATGAACTCATAGCCAACAAAGTAACTCAAAAACATCTCATCTTAAGTAATATTAACTCGTTTAAATCCCCAAGGTCATACCTCCAACTACAATAATCAAATATTTATTTATCATAAATTTTATTTCAATATTAAACCATATAATTAAATAAATAAATAAATAAATAGGATCAATGAATAATTAAAATAAATATAAATAAATAAAAAGGATCAGTCCGTTACTGGAGATAAATATAAATAAGTAAATGAGAGTAATATAAATTGAATAAATATGACTAGTGCACAACTGGAGATGAATATAAATAAATAAATAGGAACGAGAACTAAATATAAATTAGAATGAGGTTAGGGACACCTCACTTAAGGTAAATATAGAGATAAAAATAATTAAAGTAAGGCTTAAATAATGGTTTGGTCCTAGTTTTCGTTCAATTTTTTCAATATGGTCCTACTTTTGTTTTCTTTTTCAATTTGGTCCTAATATTCGTCAATTTTAGTCAATTTGGTCTTTTTTGTTAACACCATTAAAATAGTTAACAAAAGAAGAATAGTAACTGCCACATGTCATTTTGTAATTTTTGTAATTATTTTGTAATTATTTTTATTTTAAAAAATGTACACTTGTCAAGCTCATATCATGCCACTAGTCTTCAAGACTATGTTCCTTACCTTTTTCTCACTTGACTCAAGCTCATTAAGCCTTTGCATCTCAATCTCATGTTCCCTAAGCTTACCAAACAATGCAGTTGTAGTCAAAGTGGATAGATCTCTTATTTCTAAGATAGTCGTGACCTTTGGTTGCTAAGATCTATCAAGACACTTCAGCACCTTGATGTTTAACTTTTCTTTGTCGAATTCCTTACCCAAACCTATGAGATGGTTAACTATGTGAGTGAATCTCTTTAGTACATCTGCTATAGATTCTCATTGTTTCATCTTGAATAGCTCATACTCTTGAATCAAGGCATGCTTCCTTGCTCTCTTAACATAATTGGTTCCTTCATGAGTCACTTCAAGAACCTCCCACATTTCCTTGGCACTCTTGCATTGTGAAACATGAAAAAACTCATCCATGTTGAGAGATGAAGTGAGGATATTCTTTGCATTGCAATCATATTGAGCCACGTGTCATTTTGTAATTTTTTTAATTTTTTTAACTTTTTTTTAATTATATTGAGCACTCCTCCTTTCTTCCTTAGTCCATTTAGTCCATGGCTTATCAACCTGCACATTTTCAACAGTATGCTTAGGAGTATATGGTCTATTTATGATTGCATCTCATATCCCTTGATCTATTGACTCAATAAAGATTTTCATCCTTATTTTCCAAAATTGGTAATTAACGCCACTAAACATAGGGGGTCTATGAAAGGATAACTTGTTTTTAGCCATTTCAAGTAGTTCAAAAATAGATTTAGGACCTTACTTGAGCAAATTTCAAGTACCTAGCTCTAGATACCAATTGTTAGTTTTGACATGGTTGAAATGCCAAGAAAGGGGGTTGAATTGGCTAGTTAAAAATTTAAGCTATCTTTGAAAGCTAAATACCACCTTTAAATGAATCAATTAGATCACCAAGTTAGGATACAATACTACTTAACTGTATACTTTCAATCGGTCAAACACAAAGTTAATCGATTGATTTTACTAAAACAGATTCTGTTCTAGTATAATCAACCGATTGAAACAGAAAAACAGTTGACTGAAATACTGGGAAAAATGCAGACATGCAATTTTGAGTTTTAAACCAGGAACAATGCATAAGAATGATCAAGACAGGTTCTAAATGATTATGCAAACATGCTCAATGCTGCAAATGTCATGAAAACATGCAAGAACACGAAAAGATGATTGAAACACAAGTTCTTTAAACTTTAAATGATTATGCAAGAGAGAAGGGTTAGAGAAAAGATGAGATCACAAGATTTTTATACTGGTTCAGTCAAACCTGAGCTACATCCAGTTTGTCAAGACAACTTGAGCTTGACTTTGCACTATTTAAAAAGATTTACAAAGTATCCACCCTTACACTTTCAAAATATACAAAAACCACACAAAAGACTCTTGAATCACACAAGAATCACACCAGCACAGCAAGAACCCTCTTGCAGACCTGGAAAACCACCAGGCACACACACAAAGCTTGAGAAAGATCAAACCTCAGTGGTAGCATAACCCATTCTACCACAAACCACTTTCTCTAAGCTTTAAACCAAGTCAAAAGCTCCAACAATTGATCCAAGATCAATGTTCAACTGCTGCAAACTGTATGATCAAGAAACAGAGAGTTTCCACAAGTTTTTAGAACAATTTCGCGCTAAAAAATGTCAGAATACCTGTCTTTCAAAAATCACAGCCTTTATAGCCAAACTGTTACGAAATTCAACAAGTTGATTTCCAAATCAATCGGTTGATTTCACTTGACTTAAGTGAAATCAGTCGATTAAAAAATAAATCAACTGATTGAATTTGTTGCAGTTTAAGACTACTGCAGCTAACCTTTTAACCTGTTGAAAAACCATTCAACAGATTAAAAGACACACCAAAGACCAAATACATCTAATTAATGCTACAAGGTCTACAATATGAATTACAAACTTCAAATACACTTTCTTAATGTGTAACCATGTGGAGAGCACACGTTCCAGCCTTGATCAACATGGATATCATCAAATCTCCTTTCCTTCATCAATGTAGGCTTCATTCCTATGGTAATGGCTTCAAGATAGTTCAAAAAGGCTTCATTAAATCTTCATCAAATCTTCAAGAAGCATACCACATTGACTTTTCATGTCAACACAACTTAGTAGAAACTAGGGGTGCATAATAGATTTTTGTGTGGCCCATCTAGAAAGAGGGGAGTGTATATGTAATTTAGGGGGTGTAGAAGTGATTTTTCCAGAACTTGCTAATTTCAGCCTTATTTAAAGGTGGTTTGTAACTTTAATCAATTTATTTTTACACCTTAAATGAGCTTAATCATAATTTCAGCTACATCAACACACGTTAAAATATTCAAAAATAATTTATGCAACTAAAATCACTTTTTAAGGTATTTTTATCACACAAGTTCAAATAGCCTATTTATCATAACTATTAATTAAATCACTCTTTAAGCACACAAATTCAATTAAAAACCCAGAATTAAACATTAAATGAGGGCAAAAATACACACTCATCAAGCGGCAATGAGTCTTCTTGTTCTCTTCATCGATGATTACGACAACGATAATGACAAAGCGTTTCCCTCCCCAGGTAGCTAGCGACATGCACATTTTCACTTTCTTTTCATCAATGATGAAACACTCTTCTCCCTAAGCAACCAACGGTCTGCATATCTCTTCCCCAAACATTCGAAACAGGGTACCAAATGTTGGTTAAGAGGATTAGATTTTTATGTTGATTAGAAGGGTGGGATTTTGTGTTGATTAGAAGAGTGAATGAGAGGCATGAATAACACAAGGGTGGATGGAGAGCTTTGTTAATTTTGGGGTTTTGTTTTTATGTTAATTTCTTATTTACTTTTTCTTTTGGTGTAGTTAATTTTTTGTTCGCTTGTGGAAACAAATATGTTTTAACATTTCCAATTTGTTCGATTAACTTGGAATAATTGTGTTCTTGATGTATATTTGTTTTTCTCAGAAATTGGTGCTTAAGATGAACATATTCTCCAAGACATCCATCAAATTTCTCAAGAAGAACATATTCTCCAAATTTGGTGTCCCAAGAGTCTTGAAAAGTGATGGAGGTTCTCACTTATGCAAATATCAGTTGAAGAAAGTCTTGGAACACTACAATGTTAGACACAGAGTTGCCTCTCCCTACCATCCTCAGTCAAATGGACAAGCAAAAGTGTCAAATAGAGAAATCAAAATGATCATTGAGAAGACAACTTCTTCCTCAAGAAAGGATTGTTCTATGTAGTTAGACGATGTTGTGTGGGCTTATCGGACTGCATTCAGGATTCCAATTGGGTTGACTCCATTCCAATTGGTATATGGGAAAGCTTGTCATCTCCCGATGAAGTTGGAGCACAAAGCTTATTAGGGCATGAAGTTCTTAAATTTTGATCCATCCTTTTCAGGGGAGAAAAGGAAGTTGTAGTTGTAAGACCCAAGAAATTTAAATAATTAATTAAATAATTATTTAATAAATGCAGGTAGTAGGAGCCTTTAAGGTATTTAATGCGGATTGTAATGATGTGGAAGAGTACTAGCTCAAGTGGTTGAAATTACTTTATTGTGTGAAGGGACTTGGGTTCAAATCTTATGTATGCCATTTATGTGGTATTTCATTTATTATTATTTTAAATATGTGTTGGATCATGATGAGTGATAATATAATCATAGAATTATATAAATTATTAAGAAACATGAATTGGTTTGATGGTTATGCATGAATTTGGCATTGGCATGGTTAGGGGTTTGATCCTTGGTAGAACCAAATTAAACTTTTTTTTTGCCAAAATTTCCTTTGGCATGAAGGTGAAAGGGCAACTAAACCCTAGTAGCCAAGGGGGTTGGAAAACCATCATAGAATTTCCAATGAATGGCAATTAAACTCAAGTTGAATGGTATTTTCGTTTTATACCATTTACCTCTCATTAAGACCACAATTAGTGACCAATCAAGAGAAAGAAAGAGTGGTTTAGGGACTGTTATTGTTGCATAGCCTTAGGTATACGAAAATTTAGAGTGTAAGGTGAGAATTGAGGGAAGCAAGGAGCTACATTGAGATAGAGTCAAAGGAACATCATTGGTGATCAAGAGGGAACTCACAACAAGTCCAAAAATAAGCTAAGGAAACCAGGTTAGGGGAGCTGGACCCTGCGTTTTACTTCACGTCGTTAATTATATGAATTGTATATTGAATTGGATGTATATACACTGCTTATTTCATGTATTCTTCGTGTTTCTAGAATTTTTCAGAAACCGCCTGACGGGTGATGAACCACCGCTAGGCGACTCATCCCAATTATATGAAATTCTGGATTCCTGCAGAGGAACCGCCTGGCGACACGTCCCTGGCCGTCAGGCGACACAAGCCATGAAACCCAGTTTTGGGTTTTCCTATGAACGGCCTGTTGGTGGAAATTGACCTGCCAGGCGATGTGAACCAATTTTGGTTCGATTTTGATGTTCTGGATGTTTTTAGATGACTCTAATCAGAGGGAAAGCAAATTTTAATGGTTAAGGGGTGATTGGATGTCAAATGTCATTGATATTCATTTAATTGATGCCTAAATTGGATGAAAAAAGTAGGAATATTATCTTAGGGTTGATGAATTGAGAATTTCTATAGTGGCAGCAATCTAAGGGGAAAATGTGAATGAATTCGTAAATGGGAAGTGTTAGGGATGAACCATAATCCCAATAACTGGGATCGTATCCTATGGAGTTAAAAATTTATGGAAATCAGAGTTGTTGTGAATGGGGTTAGGTTCGAAGGTGCAAGAACCGCCTGACAACACCCATTTGGCTGCCAGGCGCCATACCAGAGAGGTGTGTGGTGTTCTATTCACAAAAAACGTTGCTTTTCGTACTTTTCGCGTAACAGAAACCGCCAGGCAGTAGTTTAGTCCCGCCAGGCGCCACCTTCCTCACTTCTAGGCACTACGCACCACCATATTTTTCTAGTTTGCGCAGTTTTTTGTAAAACTGCATTTCTCGGTTCGTTAACCGGTCGATTTAGGTGAAATTTTAACAGGTGGTCCATAACATGTTGTTCTTCACTTTGAACGATAGAGATTGGATTTGGAGGTCAATAGCTAGAGATATACATTACTTAATATTGCTGATTTTGGAGTCTATAAAATACACGAATAAGCTTTTGATAAGTTCAAGTAACTTCTAATGAAACATGATTGGGTTATGTGGTAAGTCTCTATCAATTTGTTAGTCACGTGTGGAGAATTGGTTTGGTGAAGGAATGGGTGTCAATATTAAATTGCATTCGTGCATAAGATCATGTGCTTAAAATTGTCAAAGTGTTGTTGCTTATATTTTGTTTGAGCATGCTTGGGATGGTCTATATGACTAGGGGATGAATGCACATGTGAGGTGCTATAAGGCCTGGGACATTATAAATGGCAATGCTTTTCATTAGGGGTACTCTAGAATGAGAGCAAATGAGAGCAAATGGTGTGAAGTGTGTTTGATCCTGAACTAAAACCAGTACTGCATAAGTACTAGTGTAACGCCTAGCGGTGGTGATCGACCCGCCAAACAACGACATAGAAATAGGGGGTTCTAGATCATGGTGGCGCTTGGCGGAAAGGAGGGGTGCGCCAGGCGGAGTCTGCAGTTCAGTAAATACTAAGTCACGTAGCGCTTGACGGCAGAGGAAGTCCCACCAGGCGATAGTTGCAGTGACAATGAAGACTAAGGCGCTTAGCGCTTGGCGGTACATGTCCCTCGCCAGGTGATTTGGAAGCGGTAGCGCCTGGAGGTACGTGTTCCCCGCCAGGCGATTTTGCTGTAATAGATTGGTGTTATACTTCCTATTATGTGCATGATCTACAAGGCTTCTAGGATATCTTAAAGGTCGACTTGCTGATGTTCCTTGAGTTGTGGCTCAGAACGTATCTCTTGAGTTGTGGCTCGGGATAGGGGTTAAGCATGTGGTATTCCTTGAGTTGTGGCTGGGAATCATATCTCTTGAGTTGTGGCTCGGGATGGCGGATGAACACGAGGAACTCTTGAGTTATGGCTCGGGTTGGCGAGTGTTGCTGGTGTGAGTGTGTTGGTTGTGGCCAGTACGGATGGGTCCATATAGATTATCCTCCTCAATAATTGACTGATGAGTTTGGTAGTCTTGGGACGTTACGAACTATGTTTGTATTGGAAACTCCACCTGGCGTTACGGTGTGTGATCCGTAGCATGGTTTCCCGCACGTGCTCTATCGGTTGTGGTCGATAGGTATGGCAGCAAGACAACTAGAGGTACTCACTAAAAGATGTAGAACACGAATAACATGGTGGTGGCCATGTGTTGTGATATCAAAGGATGGAATTCCTTTGGTGTGATTGTGTGATTTGTATATTTATGTCATATATATATATATATATATATATATATATATATATATATTTTTTTTAGCTCACTCTATTTGCTCGTATTTGGCGATAATCGTATACGCAGTACACGGGAGCAGATGATGTTGCAAGTGGATCTGGTGAGGCTTAACAGCGGAACGGGGAAAACTCATGGGAACAATTTTATAGAGTTTTATCATTTATGGTTTTGGAATAAAGATGTAATCTATTATGAGACTGTTTTGGTATTTTATTGAATTTTGAGAAGATTTGAACTTAGAGTTATTTTTTATTATGAAATAAATTATTTGAAATTTTCCGCGTTTTTGGGAAATGGATTTAAAATAAATGTGATTTTATTTTCTTATTTTATTTTATTATTTAAACCCGTAATATCTAGTCGGGATGTTACAACAACTACATGAGTTGGGAGAGATGCGACTCAATGCTTATGAGTCATCCAAGAGTTATAAAGAGAAAGTGAAGGCCTATCATGATAGGAAATTGGTGAAAAGAGATTTCAAACCCGGTTAGACCCATTTACCATCAAATAGGTGAAATCTTATGGGGCAGTTGAAATTGAAGACCCATCCTCACAAAAGAGTTGGTAGTTAATGGCCAAAGGCTCAAGCCTTATTTGGGTGGTTAAGTTTTGAGGATGACCACCGTAATGCACCTGAGTGAAGCCTAGAGTTCTTACCCGTCAAGCTTGTGATGTTAAGAAAATGCTTCCTAGGAGGCAACCCAGCGTTCTCAACCCTTTCTTTTAATTCAATTTGCTGCTTTAAGTCTTGTTGTGAAAATTTGTGTGTTCGTGAAATTTGGTAGTTAAGTTGAGCATGCTTTCCTCTTTTTTTCAATTCATGTGTGCATCAAGCCTTTGATGTTGCTAATGTGGTTTTAGGTGTGTTTTAAGTTAGCCTTAGCTTCGTTTTTGTTTGAATGCATGTTTGCATAAGTGTTGAGTGCCAAGGTTCAAAGGTTGAGAGGAAAAACAAAGAAAATCAAGCCATTGCAGCTCTGATGCTTAGCCTTGCCCTGTACCGTTCAGCGTCAACCAAGAAACTGACCACTATAGCTTCAACACTCAACTTTAGATATGGGCGTTCAATGCCACACCAGAAAATTTGAAACTTTTGTTTTTATCAATACAACGCTTACCATTAGAGTGAGGGCTCTGAGCGCTGGCTCGCGCACCAAATCTGGTTTCTTTGGGCCAATGGGCACAATGTTTTGGGCTTCTTTTTAAAATTTCACTCTCACTCTCTAGCCCTACCTTCCCAATCCCCAATCTCACTCCAGTCAAAACCCTAACCCCATCTCACAATCCCAATTCATAAATTTCAAACCCTAATCTTACAATTTTCCCCAAATCTCCCTCAATTCAATCGACACCTACCCACGCTCGCCACTACCATCCACTCTCATGACCAAGCCTAGCACCATTTTCGCTCTTCCTCTGCAACCACACGAACACATCATTTTTGCACTTCTCTCCAAACACCAGTCGAAACCCTTCATTTAATACTCACGCAACCGCTCATTCTCAAGCCAATTCACTCATTATCATGACCTACACCAAATTCTAGGGGCAAGCACTTGCAAGGCTACTTCTCTCAATTTCTTGAACTCTTAAGCACTCTTCACAATTATGTTTAGCTGAAGTACAATAAGCATTGTTTTTCCTCTAAATTGAGTGTTATGTTACTTCAGTTTCTTTTGTTTAATGAATGTGTCCCTAATTTTTCATTCCAATACAATGTTGTTTGGTCTAGATTAAATTAGGGGTGTATGTGTTGCCTTTTCCTTGTAGTTATAGTGATTGTGAATTGTATGTTGCTGTTGAGATGAGGTTGTTATGCCACTCTTGTCACTAAGCTAGTTTGTGTGATGTTCACTGCTTAGTTTTTCATTAAGGTGTGTTATTGTTTTGCGAAGCTTAGCTTTTGATTTTTTCGTGCTGTGCTATGTGAAAATGTGTAGGTTGGGTCAAGTTCTAAACCAATTTTTTGTGCTACTGCAGTGCTGGCTAATAGTACTATGTTCAGGCCATGATTTTGGTTGTTGTTCAGTGTTAGTGGTTTAGTTTATGTTAATCCTAGCTAGTTTTGTTGAGTCTTGTTTTGTGGGATCCCGAATTCTGCATTTTCTCTGTACTTTTTAAGTTATGTCACATTAGTATAATCATCTTTTTAATGCATCTATTGTCCAATTGCTGACCTTGAGGTGCCGTCATATTTGTTTCTTGTTGAATATCTTTTTTGTAGGATGGCATTTTCCTCTGCTCCTAAGCGCTATAAAGCAATTGTGGGTCAATCTTTATGCGGCCAAAAGCGGTATAGAAGTTCTATTCCCATCGTTTCGTCACCAAGGAGCATGAAAATAATTTTTCCTTGGTTCAAAACCGAAGGCTTTTGATGGAGAAGCCATTTGGCCTTTTACTTGGAGAAGTTCCCGAGTTCTTAGAATGATATCTCCGGAGAGGGTGGAATAATTTGGGGTTTTATCCAGCTCATATGAACATAACTATAGTGAAAGAGTTTTATGCCAATGCAAAGAAAATAAATGATGAAGAACCTTACCTAAGCTATGTTCGAGGGAGACACGTCCCATTTGATGCAGTGGTTATCAATTCCTTCTTGGGTACAAAATGGGAATTGGGCGACACACCATGTAAGTATGCCTAATTATGGTAGGATGGTGTTGACTATAGGGAGATAGAGTGGGCCTTGTGCATCCCGGGGGGACTTTTACATTGAACAACCAACAACAACCCACGAAAATCCTTAGGTGCAACCTCATTTCAGCGAGTAAGATGTGGATGGCTCTCATGCATGCCAATATGACTCCATGCTCACATCCCTTTGAACAGGTGCAAGCAAGAATGCATGTTAAATCTTAAGGACTTTATGAATATATCCTCTTTAAGACAATTGAAGAATGTCGCATGACCTATCACGAAAAACTGAATGCAATAGAGACATTGCCAAGGTCCATCTTATCAAAGTGGCTATTTAACACAAATTTTGTCTCAGTCAAAAGTTCAACACTACTTCTAACAAGAAGAATATCATCAACATATAAGACAAGAATGATGATATGACTCCCACTACTCTTCAAGTAAATGTAATGATTTGAGGCATTTTTCCTTGAAGTCAAAAGAATGACCACATGATCAAATTTCGAATATCATTGTCTAGAACTTGTTGTAGCTCATAACTAGATTTTTTTTAACATGTAAATCAAATTCTCTTAGCCTTATTTAGGAAAAGCCATCAGGTTGAACCATATAAATGTCCTCATGGTGTATTTCAAATCCATCAAACACACTGATACGATCCTATCCAGGAAAGAGTATGATCATTTCTGAATTTGAATCCTCAAGAGGCACGACACGAATAAATGAGACAAGAACGCGAAATAAGACAAAGATGGGGGACACCACAATCTAGCAGATTGATAAGTCAAGTGAAGATTCGCCATAAAGATGTTAATCTTTGATAAGAACCGAAGGCCTAAGCCAAGAACAAAGAGAAACCTCTCTTTAATGGAAATCAAATTCAATATATGACTAAAAGTGTCCACATCAGTTTTTAGTACCTTTATTTAT